>JAABUO010000132.1_pt1 | contig 205447 bp, 185 predicted proteins | sample 5559291 | NCBI WGS metagenome assembly JAABUO01 (sample SAMN10711878, study PRJNA513372) | rock metagenome | isolation source: Antarctica rocks | place: Antarctica: Victoria Land, Finger Mt sud
ATCTTAGCGCACCGGCACAACTCTGCTTTGAAAAATACATATATTTTAGAAGAGGAAACAATGGTTATGTCGTCAGAAGAGGCATTACGGGAAGTTGCCGTAGAGGTCTCTACCTGCTCAAAATGTAATCTCTGCAAGGGGCGTACCAAGGCAGTACCTGGTGAAGGCATATCCAGTGCCAAGATACTTTTTATTGGTGAGGGTCCTGGCTTTCATGAAGATAAGCAAGGTCGTCCATTTGTTGGTCCGGCTGGACAGTTTCTGGATGAACTTTTAGCGAGCATTCAGTTGAAACGTGCCGATGTATTTATTACCAATGTTGTCAAATGTCGCCCACCAAACAACCGCGATCCGTTGCCCGAAGAGATTCAAGCTTGTAACGCTTACCTGGATCGGCAGATAGAAGCAATCCAGCCACAGGTAATTGTGACACTGGGTCGTTACTCGATGACAAAGTTCTTCGGCAGTGAGAAGATCAGCACAATTCATGGGCACGCTCGTAAGGTCAAAGGGCGCGTATGTATCGCGATGTATCATCCCGCCGCCGGTCTCCATCAAGCAAGCCTCAAAGATGTAATTCGTGAAGATTTTAGAAAGATACCGACGATCATTGCAGAAGCAGAGCGCATAGCTATCGAGGCACAACCAGTTACTGAACAGGCCAAAAAAGAGGAAGAGCCACCACAACAGCTATCACTGTTTTAACACTTATTGTTGGAAGCAAAAAGAGGTAGCGGGACCTGACCGAACGCGTTCGGTCAGGTCCCGCTACCTCTTTTTGCGCTTTGACACCGCGTACTTGAAAATGTGAGGCATTTCACTTGTACTTATTGAGTATACAGGATATACTCATAATAGAGGGCACTATTCTTCTATAAAAGGGGAAACTCACCTATGTATGGCTTACTCAAGAAAACCTCTTATGCGATCTCGTTTGCGATGCTACTGGCCCTCTGTCTGGCCTTTAGCACCAGTCCCAACTCGTATGCAGCAACGCAAAGCACAACTGCTACCACTGCTACGAGTACACAGTCGGGTTATACCACAGGATACGCGCGCGTGCGTACCGGCACCAACACAAGTAGTGCGATTGTAGCTACCGATGCTCCAAATATAACTGTCACGATCTATGCCTCTGTTTCTGGACAGGTTGTTTGGGGTGGCATCTCCACATGGTATCGCATTTCAAGCCTCAGTAGTTCGCCCCTCTACATCTACGGCGGCCTGATTGCGATCAGTTCTAATGGCGGCGGTGGCTCACCACCTCCATCTTCTGGCCCAAAAGTCATCGTTGTAAGTTTGTCCCATGAGTGGCTCTATGCCTACCAGAACGGCAAGCAAGTCTTCAATGCGCCGATCATGAGTGGGCGACCTGCATTAGCAACGCCAACAGGCACCTACCATGTCTTCGCCAAGCTGAGTCCGACGACGTTTTACTCACCCTGGCCCTACGGATCACCGTACTGGTATGCGCCAACCCACATCAACTATGCGTTGGAATGGAGAGCAGGTGGTTATTTCCTGCATGACTCCTGGTGGCATTCTGTGTATGGTCCTGGCACCAATGGCTGGCACTATGACCCTCAGTTCGGCTGGCAGTGGGGTACGCATGGCTGTGTTGCAATGCCTATTGGCACGGCGGCGTGGCTCTATAACTGGGCACCTATCGGCACAACCGTACAGATCAACCCATAGTTTCTCCCATATATTCGTACAATGTGCCATTTCGCATTCGCGAAATGGCACATTGTACGAATATACATCTTATTCACTCGCGCTCGCACCGATAACAAAGGCGTCTATGTCGCTCAATTTGCCTCGCCAATAGGGGACCTTACTTCTGTGGCCCGCACTCAAGATTGTTGTAGCGCGTAAGTGGGCATGACGAAAGATAAAGGGCAGACCCTCTGCCCCTATTTCGGGTTGATCAGGGGGCGGAATAAGAGCCTGATAGTAGTCGCGTAACACATCAGCGGTCTCAGGAGCCTCTTGACGATACATGTTTTCATAAAGATCAATATAAAATTGTGCATACGTCGCGGTACTAATCATGGTGCCGAAGACAAGCAGGCCGTGCATCTGAAACATCACCTCAATCTCCACCTGTTGTTGCTCTACTAAACGCACCCATGTTTGTAGCGCGACATCCTGTCCCTCGTATTCTCTCAACCAGAGTCCACGTCGCTCGGCACGTGTGAGGGGGCGAAAGGCTGACTCTACAGGTTGTTCAGTAGTATTCTCTTGCTCTGCCATTGTTTTTCCTCCATAGCATATTGTTGCCTTCATTATACGAGGAAAAAATATCGACGAGCGACCACAAGGGTCAATACTGTTCAAATAAGAAGAATGAGCGAGAGAATCCCAACGGGCGACCGAACAAACCTTTGAATAAGCCTAAGCATCCCCTCATTGCTACTTGCAGTTATGTCACACAAGCAGTACAATAGTAGTCCGATGTTACACAGGTATCTGTCCGAAAAGGAGGATTTTGCGACATATGAGTACAACACAGGTAACAAGTACACTTTTCCAGTTGCAGCAATTTGACCTTGAGCTTGACCGCATAAACGCAGAGAAGCAGAGTGTAACGCAGGCCCTACAAGGAAATTCCACGTTGCACAAGGCGCGGATGGCCTACACTAATGCACAGCAACAACTCCATACAGGGGAGCAGGCACAGAAGGATGCTGAATGGTCACTGGAAGACATCAGTCGTCGTCTTAGCACACAGGAGCAGCGGCTTTACGGGGGGAATGGTATCAATTCAAAGGACCTGAGCACATTGCAGCAAGAGGTGCAACGACTACGCGCCCAGCATCATCGCCAGGAAGAGGCGGTTTTGGAGGTAATGGACTCTACCGAGGCATTGCAGGAAGCGGTACAACAAAGGCTGCGCGAACTACAACAGGTGGAAGAAGAGTGGCAAAAGGAGAGCCTAGTTCTTACGAGTCGTCGAGAGCAATTAGAGGTGCGCCAGCAAGAGACGCAGGTCAAACGGACACAACTTGCTACGACCATTCCTCCTGATCTGCTACAAAGATACGATGGGATGCGCCGTACAAAGCAGGGGCGAGCCGTTTCTAAAGTTGAGCAGAGTTCGTGTCAGTGGTGTCGTGTGATTCTAACCCCAAGCGAACTACAGCATGTACGTGTTAGTCCCGAGCTACAAACATGCACCAATTGTGGCCGTATATTGTATTATGAACGGTGAAGGACCCCATGTTTAGAAAGCAGGGGCTTCTGTCGCGTTGTGCTAAAAAAGCAGAGATGCTTTTCACGTCAAAGCAGACGTGTATGTGCTTGTCTCCTACAAAAACGATGCAATTTACAAATATCTAGTTTTACCCCTTGCATTTTTGATTGATTTACTGTACATTCAATCTCACGAAGCCGTACAAACGGCATGGAAGGAGATTAGCTTGTACTATGACCTCGACAATTACTGCGCTCACCACGACTCAGCCCCAGTCCATTGAAAAGACGACCGAGAAGACTTCACCGAGACGTTTAGAATATCATGCTACCGTGCATGACATGCCACCCGAAGAGCGGCCACGTGAGCGTTTGCGGAACGAGGGAGCCGAAAGTCTCTCACAAACTGAATTGCTTGCAATTGTGTTACGAACGGGTACACAGCGTGACAACGTGCTTGAATTAGCGGCAAAGCTCCTCACGAAATATGGGGGACTCAAAGGGCTGGCACGCGTGAGCTTTGGTGAACTCAATAATGAGCATGGCTTAGGGGAGGCAAAAATCGCGCAGTTGCTGGCCGCGTTAGAGATTGGCAAGCGACTAGGGAGAGTTTCGACGGAGGAGAAGTACCAGATTCGGTCGGCGGACGACGCGGCCAATCTTGTACGTATGGATATGATGTATTTGACGCATGAAGAGATGCGTATCCTTATTCTCGACACAAAAAATCACGTTGTCGAAAACATCACGCGCTACAAGGGAACGGTGAATAGTTCCGTGTTGCGAGCCTCTGAAATATTTCGTCCCGCCGTTATTCGCAACTGCCCCAGCGTTATCGTCGCGCACAACCATCCAAGCGGCGACCCAGCACCATCGCCCAAAGATAGCCGACAACTCACCCGTTACTTCATCGGTATTACGGAAAGCGGTATCTTTATTAACCCACGGCTCTTGCAAATGACCTAGAGGATCCGGCAATCTAGTGACTACTTGAAACGTTCCGCATTTACAGCCTTTTGGCGGTATCCTTACCATCTCTGCTACGGCGAGTAAGCAACATAATTCCAAGTGGCAAGAAGCCGAAAAGCATAAAACCTATCATCCCCAGTAAGCCGTGCATTAGAGCCACAGTACGATCATGATCACAACTGGCGCAGTCTATATACGCTAAGTCCTGTACTGCTAAAAGCGGAAGCACGAATAGAAAACTAGCTGAAAGCGTAACAGTTACTCCAAATATAACAAGCACCGGAATAACATACTTAGTGGTTGGTGGTTTCTCTGGCATATCTACCGTCATGCTATGGGATCAAGATTACGAGGTTGTAATAACTCCAGAAACTCAGCGACTTGCAACCTATTCTTGTCAGGACAACGGTTTGAACGCGATTTAGAAACCACATCACTGGGTAGTTCCCTTACGCACGTTTATGTCTGCATCTCTTGCCAAAGCCGATGTTTTTCGAGCCATGCTTCCTTATCTGCTTTGTCTCTTCGAATATTTTCTTTGCGTACCGCGTCAATTCGAGATACGTATTCTTTCAGCAGGCGGTCTATCTGCACTACACGTTCAGGTTCCAGTTCAAGAAAACCCTGTTTGCCTGCGAAAATATATGCGGTTTGAACTGCGAAGAGGCTTTTACGAGCGTTGTTCCAATCGAATATGACACTGCTTGTGCTGTCATCGCCACTGCTAATGGCATTTGCAAGAAAGTATAATGCGTCGAATGCTGCAGTACGCAGCTTACCCTCAACGGTCCACTTTTCATCAGGGAAATTTTCTAGCTCCAGCAGCTTGCCGTACATGTATTGGGCAACCTCAAAGACTTCCTTCCATAGAGAATCGTCTCTTAATTTTTTATCAATCGCCATGACCATAGCATCTCAAAGTATAGTACCAGTTGAATGAAGAGAAAAAGGATGAGATATATTATCTCCCTGAACTTTCTCGCAGAATTAGTGGCGTGCTGCTGGGGGTGCGTCATTTGGGTAGCTTTCAGTTGAGGGAGCAACATGTGTTCCATCTCGTAATTATACGCCTTTAGTAGATTAAAATATGTAATGCCTATCTAGCTAAATAAGACAGTTTATTATTTCATCGCTAAAAGCGAAAAGCTAGACATGTCTAGGTCTACTTGTTACGTGCAAAGGCATCCTCGTATTACGCTAGTGCTTTACTAACAGATTTACTTTTGTTGGCTGCTTTGCTGCTGAGCCTTATAGGCAGCTTGTCGGCGACTTTCCGCTTCGGCTTCCTCTTTTTGCCTGTTAAGCTCGGCTTGCTGATTTAACCATTCCTGCACATTCTTCTGTGCTTCAGAACTAGCTTGCTGCACGTTTGAATAATCAGGAAACTGCGGCATATTAGGAACATTACCTGTCACTTTTTCACCTCTTTTGGAAAGAACAACGAAAACATGTCTGCCCTCGTCCAACGTAAAATTGGCACTTTAGGGACGACATACGATAGTTGGACAATAGAGTCGAATGCTTGCTTCCGTATAATTCTAATTACGGAAACTCTAAGAAAAACGCACTCCGAAAACAATCTAAGAAAGTTATTGGATGAACTCTACAGAAGTTGTAGTGACGCTAGGCTTTTTGCCCCGATTTGCTTGATCATCCTGATGCCAAGAGTATGCCATGCAAAATAGAAATAGAGAACGACAAAAACGCCAAAAAGCACGCCAAACGTCTCACCATTTTCTGGATAATTAGAGAATTATGTTATGATATATCAAATTTGTTTATGGTGGGTCATTTAGGTACTACATCCTTATAATCGTACAAAAGTGGAGATACCAGAAATGAACTCCTCATCTCCTTCAAATATAGGTGATCTTATAAGTCACCTCCGTCGATCAAAAAGATGGACTCAAGCAGAGCTTTCTGAAAAATCAGGAGTCCCTGAACGAACAATTCAACGTATCGAGGAAAGGCGAACAAAAAAACCTCATAAGCAAAACCTTAAAGATCTGGCAGCAACACTTGAAATCGATGAAAAAGTGCTTATAGAAGCTTGTCGTGCAGGAAAAGCTTCTGATACTGGTCAAGTTACTGACAGCCTACCTAGTGACGATCAGATCACTGCTTCAACACCGAGTGATACAACTGAAATTACACCTTCCCCTTCTAATGAGTGGGAACCAAGAAATAGTGTTATACTTTCCCTTTTTATTATCAATATTGTATTCGCCATTGGAGCCGTCTATTTCTTCCTACAGAAAGGGGTTGTGGTCTACATCATTGGTTCAGTATTAGGAGTATTGGCTGTCTACGATATAGCTCTTATTCCTTTACTCAATTCCCATGATATAGAACAAAGACTGAAAAAGTGGCTTAGACTCCCCGAAGCGGTCGTTAGCAAAAGGGTAATCAACCGTATAGCTTCCATAAAAATCTTGCTTTTGCTGCTTACAATTCTTACTCTAACTGTTTCCCTACGATTACTGAGTGTAAACATTTCAGGCGAAGTTTCATGCGTTGGGGGTGAGCAGGTAAAAGGTGTTTGGGTTCAAAGTATTAATGGCGGTTCTGGATTTGCAACTAAGAATAAAACCAATAGCCAGGGATCAGAAGTAGTATTCAACTTTAACCTTCAATATGGAGGTGGGTATAACATTCACGTTGGGTGTGGCGGCTCGGAGCAATACTGGAACAATTCCTACTACACTGAAAAGGGGACTGGTACCATTCAAGATCATAATTTTCACTATTTCGCATGCTTAGACGTACCTACGAGGGTAGGAAATGGCCCTTGTCGGCTTAAATATTGACGAAAGTATGTAGAAAATTTCAAGTAAGTAATTCTTTGAAGCTCACAATTCGCCTGAAACCTATAACACGCTGTTTGCTATTCTGTTTAGGTAAGCATGCTCAGAATGTCTAACAGCGTGTTTTTTGTATAAAGCTTGCATTGTTCACTTAAGCACGATTAATCAAAATAGACCATAGACTTCCAATTTACTTCAATCGCATGCAACCTAATGGACTTGCCCATACTGCCTGATCACTCCTTCCGCCCACTCCTTTGAGCGTTTCAGCCATTCGTCGAAGGAAATTTCTTTACGGTTATAAGCACGGGTAATCAGCAATAGGTCGATGGTGCTTATATGCTCTTGCCTATTCCTATCGGTGTTCATAGGTTCGTATTGGTAGTTTTCCATAACATATTTACCTTCCAAACAATGGTCGGCTTTATCTTAAACACTTGGTGTATCGGTTGTTTTGTAATCGCGTGTTGCGGCTTCAATAAGACGGTAGTTCCTATACCAAATAGCGGTCTAGGACTACCGCCTGTCTAAGCATCGGCTAGGAGCGCGAAGGGTGCAGTATTGGTTTGGAGTCCATACCACTGCGGCTCTTGCCATACCTGACGTGAGTCCAAAGACGGACTAAGACAGGCGAATATGAACACACCACCAATGGTAGTTAAATCGCTCGTGGCAGTAAGTTCAGCCCGTGTCCAGTCACGCATTTGCTCCAATCGCTTCTGACTCACAAATGTGGTGAAGGCTACTGTTAGCGTCCGGGTTGCGAACAATTTTTGAAATTCGCCGCTTTTTAAGAACAGGCTGTATGCCCGGATGCGCCGCCGAAAGCATCGCTGCTCCTCACTGCCTCGGTCATGTTCGAGTAATAACGGTAAGCGGCGTTGCTGACCGTCAGGCAGCTGCAAGCGGAAGTCAAGAAAGGCGTCGGGTATGACCGAAACGTGCTGGGTGTGGCTCCCCTCCTTCCAACTGGCATTGTAGGCCATCCGCTTGAGGACACGCTCATGTATAAATCCGCTCAGGAAACAACGCTGGCTCGTTCGTCTGAGCAAACTAGCGGTAATTATCAGGTCGTTCAATTCAAGCGTATGCTCAATGAAGAGGGCGTGCTTATTTGTCTCTTTGCTCGGTCGGAAGGACTCGTTAACTTGTATCCCGGCCGCTTCGAGGTACTGTGCTCCCTTTGACCCTAAACTGTAGTAGTACGGAGAGCGAAACAGCTTCGTGGGAATACAATCAGCTAGGATATACCCATTGTCTACGAGTGCCTTCAGGCGGGCTTTGACCGTTTTGATTGAGCCGGCACTATAGTGTAAGCGTGTCAGTTGGGCGGCAGTCGCTATCTGTAGCTGGTACAAGCCGACTGGCGTTGCAGACGAGCCGCGTAACAGCAGATCATAGACAGGTGTGATACTAAACGGCTTGCTCATAGTTATAGCTCCTCCCAGCGTGGAAGCGGTGATGCTGTAACCTCCCTCGCCTCCAACTTCGGTATTTTTGTATCTGTGGTACCGACTTGCGTAAACAGCCGCTCCACTTCGGCTCTCGGATGGCTGTATTTCTTTCTGGTTTGTGTCAAAATGGCTTGGATACGCTTTATGAGTTCCCTTCCTTGTAAGCGGTCCTTGGTGTCCTCGGTGTAGATGACGCCGACCGTTTCAGCGCTTCTTACGAATGCTGCCCGGCGCGGTAAGTTCGTGAGCATTTGTCCGACCGCCGTAGACGACGGCGCGCTCTTTTTGCCGATGGGCGTTTGAGCTAATAGAAGCATCGTCATCCGCAAATGGAATAGGAAATGATAGAGCTGTTCCATGCCGCTTTCGGGCAACCGCGTCCACTTTAGCCCACTATTTGTCGGCACTACCAGTGCCGGGGGATATTGTAAGGTAGCGTTTAACAAATCGCGGTTGAAAGAACGGCGGGCGGCGTTGAAAAAGCCCCGTCCGCAATTTGAGAACCCCAACATCACCTCGCTCGGTATGTCCAGGTCGGGATCGTGTAACCGCATCGCCTGGTAGAGCAGGTTGTCCAAGTAGGGTGTGGGATCGGATACATAGAGATCATTCTTCTGCTTGACTCCGTTCCACAAGTCGAATGTCAGATGTGAACCCTCGATGTCTACCTTGCCGCCCCGCTTATGGGACTGTAAGGGGCGCAAGTATGCTTCGATAAATGTTTGTATCACCGGATCATCTGAACCATAGGTGAGTAAGTGATTGACCGGATGGGCTTCGATATCCTCTGGTTTGATTGCTTCTTCCTGAGCTGGAAAGATATGGGCCATCTCGCGCCCGTCTTCTGGTGTCAATTGGAAGCAAACTTTCGTTCTTGCCGTCATGGTCGAATCTTGTAAGTAGCCTGGTAGTTGGTTGCGGTACTGATGGGCAACAGTGAGCTTCATACCGAACTTTCTGCCTTCTGTAAACAATTCTGCTATATCGTTCGTGGAGAAATTTTGAAATTCATCGATGTACAGGCTGACACCCGGACGTTTCGCTTCTGGCACGTTCGCGAACGAGAAGACCGCACTGTGTATCTGTGACATGAGCATGGTACCGATCAGCCGGGCATCCTGGGCGACGGTCTTTACTGGCAAGCGGATAAAGATTATCTCCCGGTTTTCGATAGCTTGCCGAAAGTTAATCGTCGTGACACGCTGCCCGACGATATTCCGTACCAAGCTTCGCCCCATAAACAGCGCTTCCAGGCGATTGATAAGCGGTTGCACACGCCGCAACTGCTCAGAGGATGATAAATCTTCAAAGTTTGTTTTCCAGAACTGAATGACGCTCGCATCGGTGACATTCGCAAGCAAGCGAGCTCTGTACGACTCGTTTATAAGCATGGCGTACATATCTACCAACGTCGTACCGGGATTGGCTAGCAAGGTGATGGTGGCCGCCCGGACATAGCGTGGCAGGTTCTGTTGGTTTAATACATCGGCCCATAACACCTCGAAGATGTGCATGATACGTTCCACGGCTTGCGTATGCGCTAGGCTCGTATCCAGCTTGCCGGTGGCGAAGACATTGACCCCAAAGGGGAACATCTCATCTTCCATATCTAATAGGTAGGTTTGCGCCAATCGGTGCGGCGGCAAGGTTGCCAGGCAGTTCGTCATCAGGTCACCGTGCGGGTCAAGCACAATCACCGCATTACCGGCCTCGGCATCGTAGGCGATCATGTTTTCCAGCAGCCCTGATTTGCCAGTGTTGTGATGGAACAGACCACACGCATAGTAGTTCTCGTACTGCGGAACATGGAAATCGTAATAGACTTCGTCTTCTATCCTTGTTATCTCATACAAATTAGGGCAGGAGTACAGGGATAAAGGACAATATGGGTAAGGCCTGGACTCCCCAACAGATAGCTCAATGTCTGACTGTAACCTTGAAAGTTCGCTGTCCGCAATGGTCGGCAGAGGGACGCCGAGAACTTCTTGAGGCTTGTAAAGCACATCGCACTCGACGTACCGGGAACCGTCCCATATCCGATGGCGTCCAGTGACTTTGATGCTATTGAACCCATTGCTTAATTCGTACATTGGTGCTCTGGTATATCGCAGTGGAGCATCAGCTCTAGCTATCACTACATTTTGTCCATCTAACGCCAAGACGTTGAACCCGTCTCCCTTAACATACCGTTCTTGAACGGTATGTGTTGTTCCGTCCACGGGGTCGAATATCGGCGTATCAGGATGCAAACAGCCCTGAACGCCGAGCAGGTAGGCACCAGCATAACGGTCAGTATCAGGTACGCACAAGTGGTCATGAGTCTCTGGATGGTAGCCGAGCAGCATATGTGCTTTGAGCAACTCGTCTTGTTTGGCAGGACTCAACGCCTGGTAATAAGCATCAGATGTAAATGGCATATAATGCCTCCTTTATGAAACTAGGATCGACGATCTATCGGCGGCGGCACGAATAAACGGCCCTGGGTATTCTTACTGGTCATCATCGGTAGTGCTGGCGTGCGCGGCGTGTTGAACTGTGCGTGCTGAGCTTCTGAGATGATTCTTTGGTCGCGGCGGTGTTTCAGACCAGCAATTACCGCAAATGGGCAAGCTATTAGTAAGAGCACAAACGTGCAGGCATAGGCATGCCAGAACAGGAACAGGATTGCGATGCCGACCCACATGTCGGCCCATAAAAGCAATTTGGTTTTGGACATGAATTTTGCCTCGCTTTCTCTTACGGCGAAGTTGACAGTACCTTCGTCGTATTTCAGTAGTCAAGAGCTAAAAAACGCGCTACAATAATCAGTACTTAACATGTGCAGATGCACATTCTCTTTCTAAGGACAACAATCAGACTGTTGCAAACGATTTTCTAGGCTAAGCATACGGTATCAGATGTGCAGAAATGCCGATAAATTGCGCATTTTTCTGGAGGGCACGATGGAGAGTGAAAAGATTGCATTTAGAAGTCTGCTTAGAGCGTTGCGGATAAGAAAGGGACCGACGTGGAAACAGCCAGTAATGGCCGATGCATTAGATGTCTCCCATCGCCTCTATGTGGCTTGGGAGAATGGTGAAAGCGTTCCATCAACTAAGAAACTGAGAAGAATAGCAGACTACTTCAAACTAAACAGGGAGGATGAAGAGGAGCTGTATCGAGCAGCTGCACAAGCACCTCCGAGAATACACAATTTTCCCTTTCCCCAGAATACATTCTTCACTGGTCGCGAAACGCACCTGGAACGGTTAGGCAAACTACTTCAGGAGTCGGGTACTGTTGAAATCACGCAATCGGTCGGTATCAGTGGGCTGGGTGGCATAGGAAAAACACAGCTTGCCCTTGAATATGCATACTGTCACTACCCGAAAGTGTACCTCACCGTGCTGTGGGTGAATGCAGCCGATGGCACGACACTTCAGGCGAGCTACGACTCCATAGCTCATCTCTTGGAATTGCCAGAGCGTGACGAGCGTGAGGCGGACAAGCGCGTGCAGGCAGTAAAACGGTGGCTAGAGGAGCACACCAGCTGGCTGTTAGTTATGGACAACGCTGACGATCTGCAACTTGCTCGCTCTTTTCTACCATCAAAGCCATTGGGCCATGTAGTGTTCACGACACGTTCGCAGATCGTTCGGGATAGCAATATTGCGGTACAGATTCAGCTTGAAGAGATGACGTTAGAGGAGGGATTGCTCTTCCTATTACAACGGTCTGGGGTAATCCAAGGTGAAACGACGCTCGCTGCCGTAGACTCTAAAGTTCGAGAGTCAGCCCAGCAACTCGTGGAGTTATTAGGAAAGCATCCCTTGGCACTGGATCAAGCTGGGGCGTATATAGAAGAGACTGGCGTATCAATTTCAGACTATATACAGCTCTATCAGGAGGAACATAGTTTCCTGCTAAATAAGAACAGTCCCGATCCGCCTGGTACTAATTATCATCCTGAAACAGTCGTAGCAACCGTTCGATTGAGTTTTAGAAAGGCGTGCATGCGGTATCCTGCGGCTGAAGATGTGCTGTACTTCTGTTCGTTCCTCCAGCCTGATGCTATGCCAGAGGAAGTGTTTTACCAAGCTGATAGTCTGAAGCTTGATGCCAAGTCATTCAATGCGGTTATGGCTGCCCTGCGACGGTATTCTCTGATCAAGCGCAACGCGCAAGAAAAGATACTCTCAATGCATCGTCTGGTGCAGTCTGTTCTTCGTGATGGCATGACACCGGACCTTAGTAAACAGTGGCAGGAGCGGGTCGCACGAGCACTCAATGCAGCCTTTCCAGAAGTAGATTTTGAGGAATGGGCCAAATGTGGACGGTTGCTGCCACACGCAGTCATCTGTATGACTTGGGAGAAACACGAACAGTACTTCATATCGGAAGCATCAGATTTACTAAACAAGGCAGGAACCTATCTGATAGAAAGAGGACAGTATAGTGATGCAGAACCGCTCCTGATGCACGCACTCTTGATCCGTAGACGGCTGTGGGGAGAGGATCATCTGGATATAGCGAGAACTCTTAACAACTTAGCGTCTCTCTATCGACGGCAGGGCGAGTACGACAAAGCAGAACCTTTTTATCGACAAGCACTTACGATACGGGAAAAGCTTTTGGGAACTGAGCACCCTGAGACAGCGAGAAGTTTAAACAACCTAGCAATTTTCTATCAGTCCCAGAAGGAATACAAACAAGCGGAATCCTTGTATCAACGTACTATCGCTATCTATGAGCGACATTTGGGGTCTGATCATCCTGACGTAGCAAGAGCTCTGAACAATTTGGCTATCCTCTATAAAGACCAAGGCAAGTACGAAGAGGCAGAGCTGGTGTATCAACGTACTATTACTATCTACGAGCGACGCTTGGGAACAGAACACCCGGATATAGCGAGAACTATAAACAATTTGGCGGTGCTCCACGTATATCAGGGCAAGTACGAACAAGCGGAACTCTTGTATCAACGAGCGTTGTCCATTCGCGAGAAGTGTTTGGGAGCTGAGCACCCTGCCACAGCTATTTCGCTCTATGGATTAGCAACACTATACCAACACACTGGCAACAACAAGGAAGCTGAAGCATTATTCCAGCGCACCCTTAGCATACAGGAGCAGCACTTAGAGTTAATCCACCCCGATACACAAGCGACTAGAAAAAGTTATTCGGCACTTCTACGCTCTATGGGACATGACGCAGAGGCTGCAGCACTAGAAAATGAATGACGAGCCGTCAGTATAACGTATAAAACCTCTACCACAATTCATCTAGGAAATCTGAAAAACGAAGCAAACACACTGTAATAACTACACGTAGTAGAATCGTCTGCTTTTTGTCTTATAAATTGGATATTTTTCCATTGTAAGCCTGTCGCTCGGTCAAGCTTGCTAGAACAATACGCTAGAGGTATGCTCAAAGCAAGTTAAGGAGATTCGCCCACATGCAGGGATGCGTATGCAGTCCTGGCTTTGATCGTAGTAGCTCGTTTTTGTTCCTCGCAGACTGTTTGAACGTGCTTGATGACCTGCCTGATGAATCAGTGGATTGTATCCTGACCGACCCTCCCTACGGCGTGAACTATAAGAGCCTATCACGTATCATGCCGAAGACTACCATCGTCAACGATGGACCGGAAGCCTACTGCTTGCTGGACAAGGCGATGGCAATTGCCGTTCAGAAGTTAAAGTTCAACAGCCACGTCTACATATTTACCGACTGGCACGCCTACGAACCGATGGCAGAAGTGGTTAAGAAGTACTTCAATCTAAAAAATGTACTCGTATGGGTCAAGAATAACCGCACAAGAGGCGACCTCAAGGGCAATTATGGCTACCAGCACGAAATGGTGTTGTATGCCCATAAAGGTAGGCGGCATCTGCTCGGTAAACGGGATGGAAATGTCTTACACTTCGATAAGGTCTATTCCAACCGTATGCGGCATCCGACGGAAAAGCCGGTCAAGTTGCTGGAATATTTAATCAAAAAATCTACTAGTCCTGGCGAAGTAGTATTAGATATGTTCATGGGGTCAGGCAGTACCTGTGTTGCGGCTAAGCACCTGAAGCGCAATTACGTGGGTATCGAGATTGATGAGGTCTGGTACAAAGTGGCGAAGGAACGGCTGGCGGAGTCGGTATGATGCCCACAAACACGGTTATCTGCGGCGATGCATTCTCAGTACTGAGAACGTTACCCGGTGAATCTATTAATATGTGCTGTACATCGCCACCATATTTTTCTTTGAGGGACTACGGCGTTGACGGACAGCTTGGTCTAGAACCGACATATACCGAATACATCATAAAACTCTGTAACGTATTTGATGAAGTAAAACGGGTGCTGAAGCCTGATGGCACATTGTGGGCAAATATGGGCGACAGTTACAGTGGTAGTAGTGGCGGTCGCCCCTCTCCGTTCCAGGCTAAGGCCCGGCGGTATAATTACAATTTCCCCAAACCGCCGCATACTGATATCCCGAAAAAGTCCCTCTGCCTCATACCATTCCGCTTTGCTATAGAAATGGTGCGGCGAGGCTGGATACTCAGGAACGTGTTGATCTGGAAAAAGCCGAATGCCCTACCCGAAAGCGTTACCGACCGCTTTACGGTGGACTTCGAGTACCTGTTCTTCTTCGCCAAGTCACGCTTCTACTATTTTGAGCAGCAGAGGGAGCCAGCAGTCTATGCGAAGGGTCTGCGGAACCGCCGCTCCATTTTAGAGGTAAACACGCGACCGCTTGCAGACAATCACTTCGCTGCCTACCCAGAAGAACTCGTGGAAATGCCGATCAAAGCCGGGTGTCCGCTAGACGGGGTCGTTCTCGATCCCTTTCTCGGCAGCGGGACAACGGCGTTAGCTGCTGAAAAGCTCGGCAGAAAATGGCTAGGCATCGAGCTTAATCCTGCCTATTGTGATATGGCGAACAGTCGGCTGCGAGCAGTCGATACGGCAGAGCTATAATTTGAGTGGCGGATGGTAACAGAGGAGGTATGATGGAAGATTTTCCACAAAGTAACGAAAACGAACAGGAACGCCCACGCCTCGACGTTGATTTATCCGGTCCCGACGGTAATGTGTATATGGTCATAACGAAGGCCCGCGAGCAGCTCACAGGGAAAGCATTAATGGGTTTTAACGAGGACATTTGGATGGCAACACAGGTTGGAGCTGGCAAAAACTACACCGACATCTTAGACATTGTGAACTCATACATGACTTTAACTGATACATCCGCGATGTATGAGGCATACGCACCGAAACCACCGAAATAATAACCTGCTACGTTAAAGCTCACGTAAGTTTTTTGGAGGATGTATGCATGAACTATCACGACAAGACAATGATCGCTGCTACGAACTAGAGCAAGATTTATTTACTATTGGTGATGCCCGTGTCGGCATTGAAGAGAGCAATTTGCAAAATCCGAAAGCGCAAGAGCTACGCACGCAAGGGTTGGCACTGCTAGAGAACGCGAGTGCCTTATTGGATAGAATGTACGAGGCGGAACTAGAGTACGCAAAAAACAACACAACAAACAAAGAGACTGACTAATGCCAACCAACGAACTGGCAAACTAAACCAGCACGTTGGAGCGAGCTTCCTGTAAGGATGGCAACTATCATACTAAATCAAAGCCTACGCCGATAGGAATCCACGGGAAATTGGCGATGCGTTGCACCACGTCGTCATGGAGTGAAAAGCTTTGAAAGCACATGATAACTCTTAGGATGATGCGAAGGAAAATGCACGGGTTCTATTGTCCTAACCTACTGCCCTAGCATCTGCTAGGCAATATGCTTGCATTACACGCCGAAGCAACCGCTGTAACACCAAATAATCTAACGCTCACATTAGTCCCTGACTCCTTGTACGCGCCTCGCGTACAAGGACAAAACACGGGTGCATTGATAGCAAATACAACCCGTCCTTAGATATGTCCTATGCATCCTCCTAGACTGTATTGAGCGGCCAAGCAAGCGACTTCTGAAAGTGTTTGTCTTAATATGCTAGCTTTGTTCTGGATGAACGTAAATCAGGAGCTTAACTTCAAGTGCAAGTGTTCAGCAATTTGCTCTATCTGTCGTTCGAGCCTATCTACTTTTGTCCCAAGGGCGAACATCTCTTGCATGTATGTTTCAGATTGTTTGGCATGGGCATCAATCCTTGAGATGTTATAGGTTCTCAAGCGGAATACCTGTCTTTTGCGATACTTTACGGGCCTACTCAAGTAGTCGCTGGAATTGTCTATCTCGAGGCTATTTGCTCAGTTTCATAATGATCTATGCGACTAACAAATCCATCGATAGTGTTGAGGAGACGCTCGAACTTTTTGTCCAGTTCGCGTTGGCGGGCCTCTACATCATTTAATCGTGCATCAACCTGTTGGGCAAAGTTAGTAATTATTTCCGACAAATCTGTTACAGCTTTATCGATTATTTCCTGAACCTCAGCTTTTGTTGCATATTCAGCCATAGTTGCAGTATATCATTGCATCGTATGGACAGGTACATATTACGGCCTGTTTACTGCTATCTGTTGCAGTGTTACGGTAGTGCTTATACCCCCCACCAGGACTTAAACTCTGGTATACATCGGTGCAAACGTTTCGTGTATAGGTTCCTCAACACCCCTCTTAGCAATTCCGCTTCTAACAGGATATGACCCAACAATAGTTTCATGAAGCACTGGTTGAGAATACGAGATGACGGCTCACGTATGCTTGGCGGAAGCAGGTATAGTGCTAGACCTGTCTAGAGGCTCTACCATACTTTTCTATTTGAAAACGTAATCTTTTACGTCTCCAGTGCGTAGCTTGCCATACAGCCGTGCTACGAAGCTTAGACGCGACGTTATGCGGCTAGCCCCTGCCCTTCCAACTTGCAAAGGTAGGCAAATAGCTGCTCCTTCGACTGGTTTGGCTTATCGTGATGCACCTCCTCAGCGGCAACTGCCCAGCGCTCGACGTTTCTTCCCGCCCATATTTGTTTATAGACAAAGGTAGCCATGCGTTCCCCTATCCGTTTGGTAACCCGAGTGGCCTTCTTACGTACACACTCCAGTTTCTTGAGGAAGTCGAGGGTGCGCTCCCATGCTTTCACTGAACAGACCGTCGCAAACCAGTTCGCCGGATTATACTTTGTCAGAGCAAGCTTGGCTAATTCTAAGAGGTTATCGAGATACCCTTCCCTGATAAGTTTCTTGTATCTGTTACGCTTTGCAGTGACCCAGTACTCGTTTCCGGTAATTAAATTGGTGATCGCCACAGGCAATTCTATAGAAGTATCGTCGTTCTTTTTTAGTTCTTCTTTTTGTTTTTTATTGTGCTGCTCCCGCATCGCCTGAAGGCGTGTGAAAGCAATAGCACCGAATGAGGATGATGTGTTCATACCCCCTACTCCCTCCGCTCGTTAAGGTACTTTGCTGCGTTGTAGGAAGGCTCTTGAAACGAGAAAAGCTCCCTGCTAGAGGGAGCTTGTTCGTTGGTTAGATTAGTGACTTATCGCATAAGCAATACTAAACCAACCGCTTACCTACGTCAATAGATAAGAAGTGCATTCGTCCCTCTTTTTGTCGCTTAGTGTGGAGATGGTAGGCTATTGCGATGAGTCACTAATATCGTCAACGCTAAGCTAGCTTGAGCATACCTCGCAAAAGCATATGCGTCTAGTCGTATTAGGGCAGAGGACATTCTGAGGTATACGGTATAGTACGATCAGCAAAATAGGGGTGGCGGCTACGCTTAAGTTTATTTTTATAACCGCCCCGCAGCTCTTAAAAATTCTTACATAAGGAATTCTTACATTTAGTTCTTGCGTTCCTATCTGTAACATCTGCTGACTTTTTTATTGCCAGATGGTTTGAAATTCCCGGACTATAGCGGCTACGTGTTGATCCGGTCCATTATTGCCTGATGTACGAGTAACCTTTTGCTAATTTTATGGGGTTATTGTATAAAACTTACATCTATCCCAACGCAAACAACCGGCGCACATGCCGGTATTAAAAGTGACAACTAAGCTAACTACGCCGTGGCTGGTTGCCGTTTTTTCTTGGTCAGCGCGAAGAACACCCCAGCCGGGTTCTTAATCCCGGTTCCCTGCTCTGTCGCCAGTCCTAAGTAGTGCATGATGGAACCCTTCAGCCGCCATGCAATTCCCAATATTACTTTAGCAGTCTCTGCTTTGAGTTTGAGCTTTTCCATGACCTGCAAGGCATTACGACGTATCTCCCACGTCTCACGTACCATCTGGAGCGTCCTAGTGGCCCAGTTACCTGCTTTCTTTCTGACCATTGTTGCAAACAATTGGCACGGTCCTTTTTTGTACTTGGCGAGTGCGATCTCTGCCGCTGTTTCCAGCTCAGCACCGTAGCCCTGGTCGTACAGTTCACTCACTGTAATCCAGAGGCCGGGCAAGTTGATGACCTGCTTGAGCTTTTGCTCCAGATCTTCCCAGCTTGAGGCCGTCGGTTTGATGAGTATAGGTTGTACCTGTTGTGGTAGATATGCCTGCGGCGTCTCTGTTAGACCTTCTTTCCTCTGTTTGTATTTTGCCATTTGATCTGCAAGTACGTTACCCGCGAGTACTGTGCTCATTATCTGTTACCCCTTGAGAGCCATAAGCAAACTAAGCTCTTGAGCATAGCTGAAGGCTAAATTGTTTAATATTTGGGGCATTGCCGCGTGGCGCTGCCAAAACAACAGGGGGGTAAAAAAGCGAAAAGCCCTCGTAGGGGGCTTTTCAAGTTGGTAGCTAATCGCTCAACGAACTTGTAGTTATAGAGCTATGTTAACTCAACAACCCAGGCATGTCAATGCCTCAGCTTAAAACCCTACTGCAACTTAGCGTCGATTCTCAGGCGAAAATAACTACAAGTTCGTCTGACGAATAAACTACTAAGTTACTAGTATCATAACGCTAGAGGCTGCTTTTCTCAAGAACGAGTTAATAACTTCATCTAAAGCGGGTTGTTTCAGCAATAAAGCTGGCTGCCAGTTAAGTAATGTTGATTGTGGCAATAGTAGGCACAACTCTATATTCGTACCTACTTTTCCTTTAGCTTGTCACGAAAGTACATCTCTAGCCCAACATCAATAATCTGCCATTGGCTAAGCCCGGTTTCGCGTACCTCTTGCTCTAGTTGCTCGTCCCGCCACTTGTACATCCGAAATGTTCTAGTAACTTTCTCATCTTCTTTACGTAGGTATTTGCTCTTATAGCTATCTAAATCATTCGTCTCTGCTAGTGTCGTAGTTGTGGGGAGAGTATCTTTCTGTGCAGCTGTTACCGGTTTTATGTTAGTTTTTCTAATCTCTCGCTGTGTAGGCTTTTGATTTTGGGTGTCAATCTCCATCAATGGATCGAGTTGTGGAATAGCTACAGGCATGGGCTTTAGAGGATTATTTTTCGCTAGTTTTCTAAAGTCAGCCATTGTTGCGTATCCTTTCGACTAATTTACTATACCCAACTGCCGCCGGATGGCTCGGCATATACAAAACGATAGGCACACCTAAAGAATTTGCATGGTTGACATGAGTACCGCGAGGCACATCAAATGGGTATATTAGTGCGGAGTAGTTTGCTGTAAGATCGTCGCTGAGCACCTCTCTAAATTGAGTTCGGTCAGTTTTAGTAAACAGTATGCCATCTACGGCCAGTTGCGGGTTGCTCCGCTGCTGTACCCTGCCTATCATTGCCATAGCAGCCGCTAGGCCGTCGTCTGTGAAACTCTCTGCTGCTACAGGAATTATGACCCTATCAGCCGCAAGTAACGCGCTATAGGTCAGCATGCCTTCGTTAGGTGGGGTATCAACGACGATAAAGTCATAGTCGTTTTCAACTTCAGCTAAAATTTCTTTGAGCCGCCATAAGCTATCAGGGTTCCCTACCATGCCCTGCTCAGTCTGTGAAAGGTCGCGGTGTCCTGACAATACATGTAAACCGAAGCTATTAGGTGCAATGGCGTCTCGTATGCTGGTAACGCGGCCCGCGAAGACGTCATTAAGCGTATACTTTAAGTTTTCTACTATAAGACCGACCCCTTTTGTGGCATTAGCTTGACTGTCAATGTCTACCATTAAAACTCGGCAACCTTTTTGGCTTAGGCCTGCTGCTAAGTTAGTCGTGGTCGTAGTTTTACCAGACCCTCCTTTACGTATAACAACAGCAAGTTTCTTAGCCATTTTTTGTTCTTTCTATGATTAGGTTGACCTGAAGTAAATTTATAATTGAACTATTACATATTTAAGCACTGAACACAATACGTATATACACAAGCAAATACGTAAATATTTACATAAGTAAATAAGTACTGAAATAACGATTTACTACTTTTTTGTATATGATTGCAGAAAGTTTGTCTGCGCGGCGGTGCAGGGAGAATAAGCACATAGTTCGGGAAACGATTGACGGGTATATCGCCAAATATTGGGCTGAGTAGGACTCACAGCTAGCTTGCTGGAATGAAAACTAATTTGGCACAACAAGCAAGCTGAATATAAGCTGAAATTAATTAGTAGAAAAGTGCCTTATGAAGCAGCGGACGGCTCAATCAGGGTTCGGTTCATTAATGGTGGTTATTGCCATCCTCGTTGTTGCAGTACTTGCGGTGAGTGGCTTCGAAGTCTACCAACATCATAAGAGTGTACCTACAAAGAAAGCAGCAGCGACAACCTCAACACAAACGACGGGGCAGCCAGCGAGTACGACTACTACACAACCTGCACTGGCGACTACTACATATCTTGATATTAAAGAGTGGGGAGTTAAAGCACCTAATGGCAGCAGCGATACCTTTACGTATACGCTTTCTCCCGATAATAAAAGTGTTACCATAGCTTCTAAGCTACTAGCTAGTAAAGACGCGGGTTGTACTAATGGTGGCGCTGGGGTAATCGAGCGATTCGCGCCAAGTGATTATGCTTCTGCTTATGGTAGTACGACTGTACAGCAAGACGCACAACAAAATCCCGGTACTTATGTATATATTGGAGGCTATTATTATCTGTTTAGACATGCTCAGTCAGCTTGCGGATCTGTCTCTGTAGCCGACCAAAACCAAGCAAATGACGCCGTTAAAGCAATGCTGGCACATTTACAAACTGAGTCTAACAACTAGCCCTTTAATAGGGATTCAATGATGACTGGATTTTCTTGGAAAAGCGTACCTCGTATATTTGTGCTATTTTTCATAACTCTACTGAGCGTTAGTTTTATCGTATTGTTGGCTGATTCGCGCTCAGCGTTTGCCGGTACTGATACATATCCTGCGCCGTGGGCACCTCCTGCACCTCAAGACTCTATGTTCGATACTTGGAGGGAATACAATCGTGAATGTACTTCTTATGCAGCGTGGATGCTACATTCAATGAATGGATTTGAAATGCCGTTTCACGATGATGCGGTTGGTTGGGGAACTGATGCTAGCAAGTTAGGTTACACCGTTAACATGACACCCACTGTAGGCTCTATCTATTGGTCAACTTCTCATGATCACGTTGCCTGGGTCGAATCCGTTAGCTCAGACGGCAAAACAATTACACTCAAGATTACAATTCAGGTTATCCGACTAATCCTGGCTGGTATGCGGAGAATCCCGGAGTGGCGACTAGTTCAGCTTCAGGTTACATTCACTTTAAGGATATAGTAACCACACCCCCAAACCCCTCCACCTCCAACCTAATCAAAAACAGCGACTTCGGCCAAGGCGGCAGTAACTGGTCCAGGACTGGTGGTTCTACTAACTTCTCGGTCACATCCAACAATGCCGGTACCACGCCGTATGAAGGTAATCAGTTTTTGTCTACGAATACGCAAGATAGCGGAGGTAGTGTCTATCAGGATGTGCCGCTCACTATTAATGCAGGAGATACCATTTGCGCCAGTACCATGCTGACTAGTGTAGGAACGGGCAGTGGTAGTTCAGGGAATGTGACGCTCTGGGTCAACGGTAATGGTTCATCAATCAACTACAATAATATCCCCGGTAACAATATCTGGAAACCGTACAAAGTATGTAATACGGCATCCTCGTCAGCGACGACGTTCCGCTTCCAAGTGTATCCAGGCGTGAATAGCCCGACCGTAGGGGTGGATACCATTGTCGCCAACAAGGGTCTCGCGAAAAATGGAGACTTCGGGGCAAATGGTAACAACTGGTCTCGCACGGGTAATTCTACCAACTTTTCAGTGCTATCGAACTCCGGAGGTACCACGCCATACGAAGGTAACCAATATATGGCTACGAACACTCAGGATAGCGGAGGCAGCGTCTATCAGGACATCCCGATGACCATCAATGCCGGTGACACAGTCTGCGCTCGGACGATGTTGACAACCTATGGCACTGGAAGCGGTAGCTCAGGTAATGTGTACTTATGGATTAATGGTAATGGCTCCTCGATTAATTACAATAATATTCCTGGCAATAACGTTTGGACTCCATACGAGGTTTGCAATACGGCAACTGCTTCGGCCAGTACGTTCCGCTTCCAAATATATCCAGGAGTTAACAGTCCAACAGTAGGTGTTGATACTATCGACGTAAATAAAGGTGTCATCAAAAACGGGGACTTCAACCTTGGCAGCAACAGCTGGTCACGAACTGGAGGTACAACTAACTTCTCGGTATTGTCTAACTCAAGTGGTACTACACCATACGAAGGCAACCAATTCATGGCGACAAACACCCAGGATAGTGGCGGCAGCGTGTATCAGGACGTACCACTAACAATCAATTCTGGAGATAGCATATGTGTGAACTTGATGCTGACGACAGTTGGTACAGGCAGCGGCAGCTCTGGCAACATCAATGTATGGATTAACGGCAATAGCTCATCGATCCATTACAGTAATATTCCTGGCAATAACGTCTGGACTCCGTACAAGGTATGTAATACGGCTACTGGATCCGGCAGCACGTTCCGCTACCAGATATATCCAGATATTGGGAGCCCGACAGTGGGAGTAGATACCATTGATGAAGGGATGTAGCGAGGGGAAGACAAATTACGGTCGGCACCAAACTATAGAGACTTAACTTCTAACAGATATTGCCCAGTGTGTTCAATAGAACGGTTTTATCTTCGGACTACCCGTGCATAGGCTCGACCATAGCAAAGGGATCGGGAGGAGGTGAAGGAACCAGGAAGGGTCACTTTGTAGTATAAGTAGGGCTACTGGTTGACACCCACAAACAACTCACCAGACATGTATCACTAGCAGCCCATCTGCCACTCCTGTTGCGTCAGAAATGGAGTTATTATAGATGTCATGGAGGAATAATTCCATATGCACGCAATCGTACAAACAGAGGCAGTACAAATAGGCAGGCATGTGCGCCACTTGCGACGGACGCATGACCGAACCCTTGAGGGACTCGTAGATATGGCAGGTGTGAGCATGAGCTGGGTGAGCCGCATCAAACACGGCGTCAACGTGCCGAACGTGTCGTTCCTGTTCAGAGTCGGAGAAGCCCTACCTGTGCCGACGAATAAGTTGCTGCTGCCAAGGATGTACAGCCGTGAGATGGAAACACCGGCCATAGTCCGTGGAGCGTGAACTGCATATGTAATGCGAAACTATGCCACTACAGAACCCTAATCACCCCATTGATCCACACCCCCTGCAGCCAGAGGCTTTCTCTACCGATGAGGTGCTCCAAGCCCAGTTGGATGACACTCATATTGAGCTGCACTCACGATCCCAAGCCAACAAAGAGGGTAACACCCAAGTCACCGAAAGCCCTGCGGTACAAACATGGCTGGCGGAGCAGCAGGCAGAACAGACCGAACGTCTGCGTGCAAAACTAGGCAACACTATGTCGGTCGCATCTATAGAGAAGCGACTACCGAAAGAACAGCGTGGTCAACACTCGTCCGAACAACGTATCGCCATTGCCACAGCCGTCGAGGTAGAGAAGAAGAAGCGTGCTGTACTCACCGAGGTTGGCCGGAGCCGGTGCGGTAACCCTCCCTTTGACCACCTTGCCCAACTGTCCCTGCCTGCTGCCCGCGTCACCATTGAACAGTTAGACGAAGCCGAGCTTATGCGTCAGTTGTCACGGCATTTGGGCGCAACGGGTATGCAGTACAAGCGCATCGCCCAGTCAAGCTTGCCCGCCAGACGCGAAGAAGTAGCCTGGGCGCTCGCAAAGGAACAGACGCAAGGTACACTTATGAGTCTGGCAGTCCGTGATGCAACACGGGAAGAAATTGACGCAGCGATCACTAGGCTCAAGGAACAGGCTCGTCCTGCAGCCGAAAACGCGCTTGCTGCTCCCAAAGAGATACACGTTATTACAGAGAGCGGTGAGCGTCTTCCAGTTAGTGCGTTCTTTGGAGACCGGAAGGGCGAGTCACCGTTCACTATAGAAAAATGGTGCCAACTTCCGATCCGGCCAGTGCTCGTGCCGCATGGTGAACCAGGGAAGCGTCCTGCGGAACTTGCCGATTTCCTGTTCGAGCGCGTGATCTATGCCACGCAGGTCTGCGACCGCCAAGGGAATGCGGTTGGGTTAAGCGTGGAGAAACGCAAGGCGTATATCAATAACATTGTGTATTCGATAGAGAACGGCTTACCTTTGACTGCTACCCAGTACATGCCACTCGTCGCCATTGGCAACCCGATAAAACGAAACACGCAATCTGCCGCCTTAGCCGAGCTGGATGTCATGCGTCGCTTATCTGAGATCGCCCAAGCGGTCGAGATTTTCTACGCCCCTGGCATGATCTGGCTGATAGGCAACGAAGCACCCGCGTTCCAAGGCCCAGGCTTTAACCTGTCCGGCAGTTATATCGAACAATTCCATAACGATTGCGCACGTATGGCACGACAGGTTGATCCTGCAGGACAGCGGATCGTTCTGTTCGATGAGGCAGAGATGCTGTGGGGAACGCCAGAACGTAAGGCCCAATGGGAAGCATTCGAGAAGACGCGGTATGCTGAACTGCGTGAGGCATATGAACATCCAGACCATCCAAACCATCGGGAGATAGAGATATATCTGACGACTTACGTGTACCCGATGTCCACCTGCGTCGATCCGTACCGATTCGAGGCGGCAAAAGGTATGTCAGCGCGAGCGGTCGCCGAAGTGTATGCGGCCATAAAACAGGAGACCGGCAGTGTTATTAGAGGCGTCGGATCGATGGGCGAGGCATCTGAAGCACGAACGCTCTCATCGAGCCAGCAGGAACTTAAGAAGACGCTACTCGCGTGGGCTTTAGACCTGACGTTCAAATACCGCGTGGCTATGGACAGCCGTGAGGTATTGCCATCGTTTAAGGAGATCATTCCAGAACATGCCCTGCCTTATACGATGGTAACGAAAAGAGACAAGCTGGTGCTGTATCCCAACAGTGGTAGAGGTGCTTACTTCCCCGCTCACGGCGAGCCAGTGCTGAAACGAGCCAAAGAAGCCCAGCAACGAACGGTGGTGACGGTACATCCGTGGTGGCAGATTGCCTCCGGGCCAGACCAATATATTCCTATGTATACAGCAGGTAGGGATGAACCGTTGTATTTTGAGGAAGTTACATAAATTACCTCATATTGAACAACTCATCCAACAGTTTTTGGCGAGCTTGATGTTTCTCTTCAGCTGGGGCAATCACCTTTGTAGGCAGTTGCTCCAATAACTCTTCTGTGCTGGTAAACGTGACCGGAGGTCTGACGACCCAGGGATACTCAAGCAGGTCAACAATCATAGAGAACGGTTTCCTGCCCGCTTCGATGATAGGGACGAAGGGAATCTTAAAGTGGGGAACGGTAGCATAAAGCTCCTGTGGAACAGAGGGTCCACTCAGATCCGCGATGATAAAGCGAGACAGGCCAGCCAAAGTCTTAACCGTTTCCGTGTAGTTGCGGTCTTGTGGCCGATCAAAGTCAAAGATGATGGGTAAGTAGTTTTCTTCTCTCAGCTTGGCTGCTATGGCCTGTAATACCTTTATGCCACCACCACCAAAGCGTCCGAGAATAAGCACACCTCGCTCCGTCACTGCGTTGAGGACCTCGCGGAGCTTCTTATGATTAAGCAGCAAGTAAATGAACTGAGCGACCTCGAGATTATCGACGGTGATAGAGGACTCTCCATAATCGGTTACCAGGAGATTTTCCTGTCTTGCCCCGTCTAGCTGCACTCCCCAAGCGGAAATACCATAGACGGAACAGTCTACCAAAGTAGCCCTTGAAAGGTTTGTATTAATAAGCGTCGCTCCACTGAGGTCTGCACCGGTAAGGTCCGCCTCGCTCAAGTCGGTTCCCCAGAGATCCGCCCTGCTGAGGTGGGCACCCTTGAGATTTGCACCTTTAAGTTTAGCTGCCCTTAAGTGTACACCGACAAGATAAGCACCACTGAAGTTGATGCCGGGAAAATTACACGTATCGAGATTGGCTTCGTAGAGCATAGGCATTATCTCGGGGTGCTTCTCTCTCCATTCGTTCCATGCTTCTACGCCTTGATGGAGTAAATTAATCCCTTCCTTCAATTGTGTGAATAAATCAGGTTGTTCTTGGTTCGTCATAAGTGCTATCCCTTTTATTTTCCAAACAAGCGTTGCGTCAGCGTCGCAATAAACGTGACTTCAATTAGTAGGCCCACAAAGGCTTCAAAAGCAGCGACAACAGTAAGGGGATCATCAAGTCCGATACCCCCAGGGAAGAAACCGCGTCCGTGGAATGAGGTCATGCTGAAGACGAACGCGCCGAGGGGTGATAGCTCAGGCCCGACAGTATGGCCGATGAGAAAGTAGGCGATGGCAAACACGGCAATCACAATGAGATAGGCCAAGAAGCTGCGCCAGGGTTTATAACCGTAGCCAGCAAGCAGGTCGAGGAACAAGGAGAAGAAGTATGGTCCCCGTTTTCTTTGTTCGCGCAAGAGCGCACGTTGCATACATTGCGCTCGATAGACGAAGCGGGCAGCATCTTCGTTGAGGCCCTGGTTGTGCAGGACAACCGCAACCTGTCGATAGGCTCGCACCGCTTTCCGGTAGTTCTTCACAGGATTGAGCTTCGGTTTGGGTCTTCGACGGAAGAATCGCCGCTTTTCGGGCAGCGGTTCGTCGCCTAAAACAGAAACTGTCTGCCAATCCACAAGTCCAACGTTAACATCACCCCAGTGAATATCAGCAAGATAGAAGGCACCATCTTTGTCATCACTCACGTATACCTTGTTAAGGTTCGTTTCTCCATCAAAAAACGCCTTCGCGAGGTGTGCCCCTTCTAAGTGGGCCACAGTGAGGTCAGCTCCTTCCAGATGGGCACCGTAGAGGTTTGCGCGTTTCAAAGTTGCACCACTCAGATTGGCATTGTCCAGCCTTGCCTCGGACAATCGCGCCCTTTCAAGATTGGCGCGTAGGCTAGCTTTTTCGAGGCGTGCCTTCCATAAGGTAGCTTCCTGCAATTGTGCGTTCTCGAGAATTGATTCCGTGAGATTGCTCTTGTCAAGAAACGCCCTCTGGAGGAACGCACCATAGAGGTTTGCCCGCTCTAGGTGTGCAGACAGGAGAACGGCTCCCTCCAGATGGGTGCATATGAGCCTGGCACCCTCTAAATGCATTGCCGCCGCTTCCTCGTGGGCATTGGTTGGGGGGCTGCATTCCATCGACCAGCCACCGAGCAGATGGGCGAGCGGGAGATAGCTTAAATCCACGCCGTGGAGATCAACGCCTCGGAAATCCAGTCCTTTCCGAACGTAGAAGGCGTCGGGTAGTTTTTCATGGTCCCAATCAACGGGCCCACGCCCATTGTCATGGGTTGCCAGTAGCCACTCAACATCGGCACGGCTCAGACTTACTCCCTTGAACGGGTAAATGCTTTTCTCGATATCTGGTGCAATAACTCTCCGCTCAGCTAGATGCTTCTGTCGTTCAGTATCAATTTCTGGCTCAGTCCGCCACGGCTGTCCTTGTTGGTCCCAATAGGCTTTCCATTCTTCATGGTTGTCTGTAGTAGGGCGTTGTAAAATCGATACCACCTGTCCGCTATGTTGCTCGCTCATATAAAACCTCAACATGAATAACTGTGCCTTACTTGGTTAAACGTATGAGGAAGCCAATCGTACAACGACTTTAAAAGTGGTGAATGACATCTGCGATCATACGCGTGACCACGACCGGATACATACTGTTGACAACGTGAGCTAGACGAAGATTTCTGCATGGAGAGCAAAGAGTCAAAATGTCCTCTATGTGACCTTTTTTCTAGTCTCTACACCGCGTATACTCTGAGCAGTCTATTGAATACTCCGAAATGGAGATACGCAAGATTGTAGGGGTGGAGGTACCACCCGTATAAAGGAAACCACGGGGGTATGCTGCCCCTACCGAATGAGTCGTCATAGTAGAGGACCTTTCAGTCTGGAGGGCTGAATGGTCTCAGAACATTCTTACTGGTCACCTCTCAAACATCAGAGAAAACTCCGTGGTTGGTCACAACAAGATCTCGTAGACGAACTTTGTCAGTTGTGCTACGAGGATGATAGGCGTATGCTAGGTCTTACTGTGAAAACAGTAGGACGTTGGGAAAAAGGGATACATAATCCTTCGCCTTACTACTGCAAAAGGCTCTGTCAGCTTTTTGATATGACCACCCAGGAGTTGGAAATCATGTAGTTCAACGTTTAAAAAACAGCGCGAGCGAGCAGATACATTCTGTTCGCTCGTTTTTTGAAAACTAAAAACAACTTTATTGTGGTGTTAGCAAATCATAGCGAGGAAGGATGCTCCACGCTTGGAATTTCGATTCACCGTGGAAACGGTATGGTGCTCACATGAACTTTATTAAAGGTCTCTCTGAGCATTTTCAGTTCGGCGTGGAGTGGTCCGTATACATCCGTCTTGCGCTGTAGATTGGCTTCCTTCCTATATTGCTCAAGGCTATATTGCTGTGCGGTTATAGATGTAACAAGGATGGTAAAGCCCGCCCCGAGCAACGCTCCACTTATTGTTTGCCACAACGTGTTTTTTAACGATGGAAGTAGTAGTAATATAACTCCAGCTATATTAAGGACAAAGGCAAGGGTAACAAGATACAAACCAGCAAACCATTTTTTGAGGGATGACCACCATGACAACTTCTTCGCAGACATATGCAATCCTTTTACCACTCCAAAATCTCAGTATGAGAGTAGTGTTCCTATTAACATGTAACGTAGCTTTGCTAATCTTCAGTTAGTAACTAGTACGGTCTTCTTCCTTGTAAACCTGAGAGGCAAAGTAATTAAGCAACCAACGGTGGGGAAACATAAAGCTACCATTGATGAGGCACAGCAGACGACACTGCACGGCAACGTTGAGAATGGATGGAAGCTCTTTAGGAACAACACCAGCCTTCTTTAAAAAAGAGCGAAGGACATAGTACTGAAGCAACGTATATCCTCCATTCATCAAACTGCAGAATAGCCATACATACAGACCGCTGCTGATACCGATGGCGATAGGAAACCACCTAAAACGTCCGAGGCCAAATTGAAGCGATTGAGCTATGAGAAACGCAATACTCCCAGTTCCTCCCCCTAACAGCAAGCCATAGAGCATTCCCTGACGAGCAAATCTCCACACGCTGTCTTGTGGTCGTCGGATATGGGGTCTCACCAGCCCGATTCTCAGTACTTCTATGATCACCCCGCCGAAGAAACATATGAGCGCATATATACCCAATAGGAACCCTGCGACTAGACCAAATGACCATCCGCTTAACAAGCCGAAGAAAATGCCTCCAATCGTCACTCCCGCTCCGACTAGCAATAGGCAGGCACCACTCATCCGAAGGGCAAATGTTATGAGACGCCTCCGTTCATGTTGCCATGCCCACGCGACGACCTCCATTACCGACATATCGAAGATCGGCTTTGCTGAGATTTTTTCGTCCTTAATTAATTTAAAGACCCGACGGCCAGCAACCATACCAAACAAAAAAGAAATGGTCATTAAGGGTGCCTTGGCAGACTGGCTGAGCAGTATCCCATTCAGTTGCCCTACTAGCATATAAAAGCCAATAATGATCCTTCTCACACTGTCTTGTGCTTCTTGACGAAGCTGTTCATCTGGAAGCCAATCTGGTTGTAGTTCGTCGAAGGCGAATAACGTTTGATGGTGGGCTTTCATATTGAGGGCAAGCCAGTGAAGCGTTTGGCAGACCTGAAGCTGTGTTACATGAGAAGATGCGGGTATCTGTTGCAACTGCTGTTGAATATAGCTGCTCAATAGTTTCTGCTTTACGAGGCGAGAGTTATTATTCCGTAATAGTGATCTATATTCTTGGGATGACGCAGGATGTTTCGTAATGTATTGTGCTAGTAGTTCAAGGAATTGGGGCAGACGTACAAAATTGAAAAGCTGAGGGTATCTCTTCAAAATGGTGTGTATTGGTCTGAGCGTTTGCCGATCTTGCGCGATGTACTTCTCAATTAGTGGCTGAGAGAGCGGTTGCAGCACCAATGCGTGCCGAAGGTGAAGGCGTATGGGTTGTGCAAGGTATTCCTCGCTGCGGCTACAGACAACAAAAGGAATAAGCCCATGTTGCTGCTGGTAGGCATTGATTGCTTGAATGCATGCGGTACGGTAGGGGTCGGCAACCATGTCAAAATTATCGAGAAGTGGTGCAATCTGACCTGTTTCGATCCAGAATTGTGCTAGTTCTAAAGACACCTGATACCATGTTTGGAGTTCTTGAGCTAACCACTCATGAAGGGTGGAACGTTTCACGTCCCATGATGCGAGAGAAAGTATCACTGGAATTGGTTGCTTCTCGTCATTCTCAGCATGCTTGAGTAATATACGAGCAAGCTCGACGAGCGCAATAGATTTTCCCGTACCTGAACTACCAAGAATAAGCAGCCCATCATGACAAAGATCGTAGAAGTTCTGAAGGGATAACGAAGATGCTGGTAGTGATGAAGTTGGGTAAAGGTGGCTGGATTGCTCAACCGCAGCAGGCTGGTATACAGCCTCGACTTGAAGTACTTGTTTCGTGAACAAAGAGTGCCCAAGGTACCCATCAAGCCAATCTCTCTTTACCTTTTGAAGCAAGCGATCACGAGTATTCACATGTGATAGTTGTAATAACTCGAACGAGAATGTAGACAAAAGACCTTTTTGCCCCTGAAAGTATTGTATGACAGTGAAAAGAATCACAAGGGCGGTGACCAAGCCAAGTAATAGAAGTGCGTTTTCTCTCAGGAAGGGAGGAAGATTGATTGCGTTACTAAATATATTACTCATCGCTGTAAGTAAGATAAGAAGGATTATTATAAGCAGAGGCAGGTTCAATCGTTTCATACGTACACAATTCCCTCGGAAAATTAGGTAGACTGACTGGATTTTTTCAAGTTTCCTAAAGGCGAATACATAATAATCAACGTTGGTAATGCAAAAATATCAAAAATTATTTTTAGGCACTTGTATCTCGAAACTAGGTAATCTTCTTTCATGCCGCAAGAGTTTACCAGCATTCAGGGTGCAGTTGCCATTTTTTGTATAAGTTTCGCAAAAAAGTACTAAAAACAAATTAGCACTCGTATAGACAAAGTGCTAAATCCTTGATATAATTGCCAATAACTTTCAGAGCGGCTGAATAACTGCCGCGCACAGAATGATTACTGCCACATGTAGGTATCTGGGAATGGACAAGATCGCCATGCAATGCGGTAGAGAAGTTCCTGATATCGAGTGTTAGTTTCTTATTCCATTTTTTTGAGTATCAAACTTCCTATTTACTGTGTATCAATTCAGTAAAGGTGCGATTAAAAGTATGGCGAGCAATGACTTTAATAACTTGATGGACCTGCTCTTCGAGCAGAAACATCGGATTGAGAACGTCACAACTAACCTTGGAAATAATGGCACTGGACGTGTTCGTATCAGTTTTGCAGGTGTTACGGATACATATTCATCAATAGAGCCTGATGTTGTGAGGTATGCTCTCCACCTCAAGAATACGATAGACTCGGATGGCAACTACGAACTCGTTGCGATCAAAGATTTAGAACAGTACTACAGGGATATTGATTTTCTGTATGACCCAGAAAAGTCTAAGATCAACCAGGCATACCGCGATCTTGTGGAGGGGCAGTATATCTTTGAATTTGATCCTGACGAACTTGTTGAAGAGTTCTTGCTCTCCAACAACCGCAAATCAAAGAAGTTTTCAAAGCTAAAATCAGAACACTTCTACATCACAGCTCATTGTTTGGATCAAGCCAAGGGTGCTTTACAGCGCTACGAAGAAATGAAGGAAAAGACACCTGGGATTGAACGCTGTCATTTGGCAATTGAGCAAATATATATCAAGGCGTTCCGAAGTGACCGAAATTTTGTAAAAAATTATATTCAGCACAAAACGACAAACGACTTCAGCTTGGTAAACTTTATGGCACAAGTCAAGGCTATTACGCAGCATATAGAGCTAATGAAGACCATCTTTTCTACAGGTGGGATGCCAGGCAATCACGGTATCCAGCTTGTGCTAGATACATATAGAAGATATGCAGAAGCTTGTGTTAAGCCACTAAATTTACTGAGAATTGGACAAGAACTATTCCTTGGCGATCCTTGTCCAAGACTAACGAAAAGTGCTGCTGCGAATAAAAGCATCCTTCAACCCATCCTAGGGGCAATATTGGACTGCTACGACCCTAGAATTAGGAATTCTGAGTCGCATTTGAGTACAGACATAGATATCGATAATGGACAAGTTCTTTTATACAAAGATGCCAAAGGGAAGCGCGAGCTATTAGTAAAGTATTCCTTTGTCGAACTTGTCAACATGACCAATGAGTTACAGCATCATCTCTTTCCCGCCCTAGTCTTGACTGCCTATATGGAGTGGCGCACTATGCTTCTCATTATTACGCTTGACTCTCCTGAGTATAAGTTCGCGTTGTTGAAGATAGATAACTAATCACGTAATGCAAGTTGAGAGCATCATCCTGCTGGAGAGTGGCAGAAATTGGAAGAAGTTTCGGGAACTGACAGTCTCTATTTTATGGCTTAGGGTAAACAGGTTTTCAATAATTGCTAGAGAGCAATTCGCCAGATCGTAGCAGAGGAGGTATATCCGTGAATAGAACGTCTCGAAAAACGCTGGAGCTTTTCATTGAGAAGGCAGAAAAACTACGCGAATATGTATCAAAAGAAGGTGGTCACTTCGGAGGCTTATTGGGTATTTACTCTACCATTGGAGCAGATGACTGGAAACGATACCCAGAATTAGATGGTTTTGTCACTACGTTTCGCTGGTTTCTCCAACCAACACATAACGGTGAATTTGATATCTCACTGTATCCTTCAAAGCGAGATGGTACACCAATGAGGCCAAAATTACTAGACTTCACCGATGTATCGGATGTATGGAAAGAGGTTGTAGAAAAAGTATGGGAAGCGGGCATCGCTTTTCTGAAACTAGAGCTTATTGATATTGAGGAACCGATTACCCGGTGGAAAGTCCTTGATGTTTTTATGTATGGCGACATTGTACACCCTACCCAACGAGAGACATTCTTAGCATGGCAAGGAAATCCAAATTTATATGGCAAACTTTCGCTTCATTTTACGGACACTCTCGCATTTATGTTTTTTGAGTGGATACTTCCTGTTGCAGAAGCAACTAAACGAGAATTAGGGCGCGAGGGAAAGATATGAAACTATCCGATACGCAGCATTTATACGTACAGACTATTTATGAGTATTTTCGGTGGTACGGGAAGTGGCCTGCCTATGGATACGTGGATCGAGTGTTGACCCGCGTAAATCGGGATTTGGATATAGAAAAGATAGCAAAGAGCCTACCATTGGGCTATGCAACTGCTTTTGCTATTAACCATGATCTCAAAGCGGATGCAGTGCTTTCAATATCAGCTATTAATGATTGTGATGATTCGGAAGAAGACCTTACGGACTTCATCAAATCATTAAATTACTGCGTTGAAAAATATTTCAATGCTGATGTTGATAATGTTGAGATTTCTAGTGACGAGTTAGTCCAACAGCTTCATATGAGCGACTTAGCAGTTCGTAAAATAGGGTTTCTTATAAAAGATGAGTATAAATACCCTATTTACAGTATTATTGGAGCTAGAGATGCTGATTATAATCAGTGGAGTTGTACTCTTTCAAGAAGTATACGTCGCTTTGACAGGGTAACCTCCGTTGCAAAGTACCTAGAGACAATAGACCCAGCACAGGCATTCCAGACGCTTGTTCACGATTTGCTCAAACATTTAGGTTACGAAGATATTGTAGAAGCCAGAGGTGGCCTAGATCGCGGCTATGATTTTCGAGCAACCTATACCTCTCCATCTTCGCAGAATACTGTTCATACGGTAAATTTGTTAGTAGAGGTTAAATATCGAAACTTAGGGGGACAGCTAAGTATAGATATGATGGAGCGGTTTGTTAAACAATACCGAAAATACGGAGATTTTAAAGCAATACTCGTAACGAATAGTACTGCAACACCTCAAACAAATAGCTTGGCTTTAAATAATGGAGTAGAAATTTGGGACGCATACAAACTTCGCTCTCTTCTAGAGGGGCTTCCGAAGTTGAAGCAACAATATTCTGAATTAATCCTAGAGCAACTAGATAATACCGTGATTTCGAGCCAACCAACCCATGAGCCTCGTGATGAATATGATGAATTAATAAAGGAACTAAGAGAACTGCCTACGGGCGATGGCAAATCATACGAGGAAACAGTAAAAAAGGTTTTAGAACTCTGCTTTAAAGAAGATTTCACGCCGTTCATGGTAAAAGAGCAAATTGGAACGTTTAACGAAAAGAGGATTAGAGATTTTATCATAGATAATAGAGGTGCGAAGGTAGAATTTTGGCAAAGCTTAAAACTGATAAGAGGAGTAGAAAAAATCCTTTTTGATGCAAAGAATTATAAGAATCCAATCACGTATAGTGAAATCTCTGGTACTATAAGATACCTTGATTTCAACAAGCACTTTGGAGAGTTACTGATTATCATATCTCGCAACGGCGTTAAAGATACGAAAGAGTTTATTGAGATCTTTTCTAAGAAAGCAAGGGTTATTTTGTGTTTGAACGACGAAGACCTCATAAAAATGATAATGCTCAGTAAGGAGGGCAAGAGAGCAGTAGGCCTTATTGAAGATAAATATTACGATCTTCTTGATACCCAATAGTAAAAGCCAACTCCTTTTGCACAAAGATCATTCACTCTCCGCGAACAACTCTATGACTCAGGTGACGAAATAACCATTTAGGGCCTCTGGCGATTAGCGGGAATCTATTACGACTTGGCACGCTATGAAGAGGCAGAACCGTTGTATGAACGTGCCCTGAACTGCTTTGAAGAGCAGAATCGTGATGGAATGGTGGTTCAAGCTCGAAAAAAGCTAGTAGACCTAGCACAGAGGAAAGTAAATTTAGCACAGAAGAATATCGTCATGTAAGTTGAGGCGCATGAGCAAATCTCTGAGTAAATACTTGTTGATTTTACTCATCCCAGATAAGAGAAAGTTTATTTATGACACATCCAAACATCTCAGTAGATAATAAGAGACGCGAACAAGAGGAGACGCTGCACCACAAAGGGATTCCTGTCCTCTATAAGCCCTTTGACCTGGATGAACTCCTGCACCTTGTGCGTCACGTGCTGCCCGCCTCATCCAAGTCATGACCCAAGCACTCTTCCTTTACTCGTATTTTTACGATTTCATGCGCGATTTACACAAAATAGATTATGAATATTTATTCACATTTTTATATACTGTTACTTCCAATAAATAATTACGTTCTCTTCTATAGAACTATTTTATGTGTTTATGTACCAATGAGTAGAAAAGAGTACGGTAAACATGCAACAACAGCCTTTTAACAATCAATGGAACGCAAACAACGACCAAACGGTACAAAACAACACTGTTCCTCCACATCCTGGTCAATTTCAGCATGCACCACCCCCGCCGCCAGTACCACAAAAGCACAACGTATTTCGATGGTACAAGCGGCAAAAAAGGGTGACAAAAATAGGTGTCGGATGTGGCACACTTATTGTTCTCTTACTCATGTGTTCCTGCGTCACAGCAGCTTTCGGTAGCACAACAGCAACAACACGGCCTTCTTCATCGACACTTGTTGCGACACAAGCCCCCACAACCACGCAAGTAGCACTTGTCGCAACGTCTGCTCCTACACAGATACCAACTCCGATACCAACAACGGCTCCTACACAAATACCAACCCCTACACCAAAACCAACCATTGCGCCGACACAACCGCCTGCCCCAACTCAGCCTCCTGCTCCTGCTCCAACTCAGCCTCCCGCGCCGACACAACCCCCACCGGCACCTACTGCACCGCCATCTACCGGGGTCAACGGCAACCCCTGGGGCTACAACTTTGTTCTTGGGAACTACATTTACAGCCCTCCTGCTGCAATTTGTAGCTACTTTGCCTGTATCAATAATTTCTGGAATGGGAGAGGATTTGTAGAGGAATGTCAGGATGGAATGTATAGTAAGTCTGGCGGTATCAGTGGTTCTTGCTCACATCATGGCGGCAATCTACAGCCGCTCTACTCACATTAAGAAAGAAGGTAGAACATGACAAGAGTACGTCTCTTCCGTTACCGACGACCATCAGTAAAAACATTGCTCGGTGTGACAAAAGCAAAGAAACGCATCAAGAAGCAGTTGGGCATTACTGCTGCTATGCGTCCATTTCGTGCCCCCGGTAATGCGAAACGCCACGTACTACGCAAAGTCGGATACTATAGTAGCCCAATGAAGTTTTTACGGTTTCTATCGAGGATACGTTAGGCACATGTATCCCCGATAAAGCGAGTGCAAAAGAAGGCATGCTATCAAAAAGCGTTAGATAAGGAATAGCATTTAATGTTAGATATAGATGAGCGTCCTTGGCCTCAAGATGGCGACAAGCTTTTTATTGAAGAAGGGGATTGGAGGACGAATGCACGGCTAAATGCCGAGCGTGATAACCTCACCCTTTATGCGGTAGGTTTCAAATTGGCAGGTAAGTATTTGGTTGATCAAGTAATAGCAGATAAAGCAAACTATGACTCACTTATATTTCCTATCGCCTTTGCCTATCGTCAATACATTGAATTGCGCTTAAAACAGTTGATACGAGACGGATACCAATTTGTTAACAAACCGCTTCCTTCTACATGGCATGATGATTGGAAAGCTCTAGGTTATCCTGCACAGCATAAAGTTGATATTCTTTGGAAAGAATGTCGGCCTATTCTGGAACAGGCGGCACCACAAATTCTAAACAGCGATAAGGTAACTAAGCTTCCACAGACATTGGAAGCTATAGATATGCTTGTGGCTGAACTCGCGCAAGTTGACCCAGAGTCAATGTCGTTTCGATATTCAAAAGATAGAAAAAATAATCCGTCACTACCTAAAATATCCAGCATCAACCTATTACATCTTTCCGAGGTGATGGATAAAATAGCTAATTTCTTTGAAAGATTATCGTGGCCTATTACGCAAGCTGTTAGCGATCCACCAGGATAAACCTATGATGAATGTACGTAACAAAGGCTCATGAAAACTACCTTCATGAGCCTTTGTTATTATCCAATTGTCGATAAAGTTATAAAGAAACGTTTGGATACTAGCGGGGCAGGCGTAAGTGAATAACCTGCGGAATGGTACTATTTATCAGACAGAAAATTGAAGGTCCTTGATTTCGCTTTCGGAACGCAAAGTTTTATATGGCGAAAGCCACCTTAAAGATACGTTAGGTGTCGATTACAAAGAGAGAGGGGAGGTGACTACCAGTGACCAACTGTTTTTGTAAGGAGAAAAGGTAGGATATCTGACGCAGTTTTCATAACCTTAATGCCATAGTAAGAGTCATTACTCCAAAACTTTGCATGAGTCTCAAAATGGAACGAATTTTTATGTAATCACTATCATGTACCTTGAATGGTTGCTATTTCACTACCACATTTGTAGACACCTCAGAGAATGAACTATAAGCGCAGATTCTGTACGAAATGAAAGGATCATCATGGACAAAAATAAATTACCAACTCAAGAAAACCATGACTTTTGGATACGTGCTGAAAATGAGTCTATGATTTATCCTGAGTCTACTGAGAGACGTGGAAAATGGATGATATTCGTCCATATAAGCGAGATAGACGAGATATGGGTAAAAATTAGAAAAGCACTAGAAGAGGGAAGACTAGGAAAACACGCAAAAACTGCGACGATGAGAGCAAACCGTAATGCCGTAAGGAAGGAATATAAGGTTATATGCGTGTATACGTATGACTCTGATGATAGAGAGGATGTAGTACGAGTCCTAAAAGCTCTCAGAGAAATAGGTATCCGTGACAAGATGTACTATAAAGAAGATGAAGCAACATTAAGTGGACAATACAGTTTCAATTCAGGAGGGAAATCTGTCTCGAAGTATTGGGTAGATGCCGATGAAATTATTCCACGTATACCTAAAAATAGAAGATAGAGTAGCATCTGCCATGCAAGTCTCTTATTGTATTAAGGAGCGACTTTATGTTTTAAAGCACCTGCATGAGCGGTAGGTGAAATTCTGCATCTCGCCGTTAACACCTACTATTAATTTTCGCGGCGCTGAAGCTGTCAAGCTATCACGCTTCAGCGTATTGATACCACCAAAGAATTGATGAGTACTTTAACGCAATCCTTCTAGGAAAAGTTTCAAAAACTTTTCCTAGAAGGATTGCGTTACTCACGTATCACCTAAGTTAAACTATGCCTAATAAATCTTCCATGTTTCTGAGGAGCTTAGTGCTATACTTTTGATCCATTCCGGCATTGAGCATCTGTGTATATGCATGCTTTTCTGTAACAACGACGTCACAATACGGTATAGCAACAGATAGCGCATCCATGTCATGGATATCGTTTTTTTTCCAGGTTCGATTAAGATTTTTGAGGTTTGCTTTCGTGAAGGCAACTAAAACATTTCCGGTCGGAATATTATGTACAAATTGCGTGATACCTTCACGCCCTATTGATAGAAAGTCATCTAGGGTCATGCCAATTTTTGCTAACGCAGGCATAAGTGGTTCACGTAATTCCCACATTAGGTAGCGTGCTGTCACTATATTGTCAAGTTTACTTCTTTGGCGTGGATCGGCAATCAGTTGCTGAGCTAGTTCTTCTTCTTGTGCGGCACGTTTATGGGCAATATCTTCTGCCGATTCAGGTGCGTAACCATACGTATTGCGAAGTTCTAGAACTTGACTTTCGTGCGGGCCACGGAGTACTTCAAATTCAGCTAGAGCAGTAGCTTCATGTTCGAGTTCTCTAAGCTTTTCGATGTCCCCCATGGTTGCAGCTAATGACTCTATACTAGAACTATTACTACGAAGCTTCATCGCCCTATTCACGCCATTTGCTGCGAATGAAACGCCATTACCAAATGGTTGCATTTGTATTGGCTTTTCTGGCTTACCAAAATGCTTGTGTAATGCTTGCTCTATTTCGGCACGTCGTACTACTGACATTGATGCAATAGTTCTAAATTCTGATAATTCAGCCATTACCGTTGCAACATCAGTGCGCTGTCGGTAATTGCCCGTAGCAGAAAGCTCCATGTAATGAGTAAGCGACAAGGGGCAAACAATTGTACCTGCTTTTCTCTGTTCGAGCAGATACCGGTACACTTTTTTATACTGTTCGCCATTTTTATGTCCTACGTGAGCCTGTGCTAAATGTATCCAATGCAACTGATCCAAGTAAATTGAGATTGGCATGCTGGTTATACCTATTGTAAATATCTGCAAACACAACAAGATATATGACTACAAAGCTACAGGTATTTTATTTCTACTACTGAACCGGTTCTACCTCTTGTAAAAGGTTGGACAGGGTGACACCACGAGCGCATATTCGATTGGTGTCGCTGGAATTGCTTTTCAAGTAGTATACACCACCTCATCAACTTAGAAAAACAGATCATATTCGGACATCTGCATCATGGCTTATCCGTCTACCGACCAAGTTTCTCCTCCGTATAGGGCAGTTGCTGAGCAACAAATGTAGCCGTGTCTTCCAATGCAGTGTTAATAGTCTCTCGCAACCACGGATAGCGGGAGACTGTCGTTTCTGCATCAAGTGCGAGGTTCATACCCCATGGCTTTACAGAAAGCGGAGGCTGATTGAATGAGGCACCAAATGGGAGGGCAAATGGGTATTCGGTGGTACGTCCTGCAAATGCTACACGATGCGCTAAGACGTTGCGTATCTCGCTCCATTCCTTGTACCTTTCGTCTTCCAGAAGAGAACCAAGACGTTCGGTTATAGGCAGCCCAGAAAACACCTGTTTATATGCCTCATACGTCGTTTTCGGAGTGATAGCTCTTGGACTAACCCGTGGATGATCAGGGTCAATGAGATGAGTCAGCAGAGGGAATTGAGCTGATGGCGGTATACTTGGCTCCTCGGTGGACGTGACGATAAGGGCACCTAATGCATACAGGCTATAATAGAAACTTTCCAGTGCTGAATGCCCCTTTACAAAGAAACCGAACAGCGCATCATCTTCCTGATACATCTCTTCGCCTTGCATGACGCCCCGGGTGCTTTGGAATATCCTGGTAAAATCTCCGTTATGAAGAGCGCAAGCACGGAGGCGATACGCAATTCCGGCCCAGGCATTATAGAAATGCTCGTATTCAAAGCGGTGAAGAAGTTGCCAGTCATCGTGATCTTTGTTTGTAATCTTCTCATAATTGGTACGCTGATCCGCAACCTTGCTTGCGTGAACCACCGCATACCGTATTACGCTAAACCACGCTGTCACGTCTAGCCCTGGAACCGCTACATCAAGGACGGGAAGGTTTTGCGAGTTTGACATAGTCTTTTTTCCTCTGCGCCTGTGTATGCTTTTAATCTCTATCGTTGTTTTTTGGCAGATCGTCCCTTGCATACTCTACTCAATTGGCCAATTCTCATGAGCTTTCACATTCGACAGTATGAGGTATTGGGTCACCTATAGATGCGTGATGCTATCACTGACGCCGTATGAATCTGCGTGACCTACACCTGTTATAGTTTAGGATGTGGCAATGATTGATTTAGGAATAGCTTGAGCAGCTTCTTCCTCTATGCCCACCGATGATAAAGGTTAGTAGTTGTAAGCAATACGTATTGACTTAAGCCATTCTTTCTTCCTACTAAGGAATTAGTCATTCTCGTCGTCGGCACTTTCCGTCTGCCTTGAACAGAAGCGAACACTGTTCGGGCTAAACTGCTGCTCAAGTATCTCCAACAGATCAGGGCGAATCAGTACATCCATCCCCACGATTAGTGGGTAGGGTGGGCCGAAATCATCCCCTCGTACAAACTTCGTTCTCCAGGTACGAGCGACGATAGCCTTGTTTCCTTTTCCGTCTAATAGGGTTAAGCCATTTAAAATTAGGCCATTTCTTAGATTAAGAATGCGGATTAAAGCAGGATGGGGCACGAGTACCATCTGCGGAATACCTAAACCAAAGTATTTTGGAACTGTATCAGTTTCAACACCAATCAGTGGCCCTTTCAGATTCTTACGGGGACTAATCGAAGGAGGACTCTCTTCCATTGTTTCTAACCAACGTAAAGTAGAGCCAAAACCAAATGGGATGGGATGATTGTGGGATGCAGAGGCAGCAGAAACTTCGGCACCACCGGTAATAAGCACAGTCTTTCCGGTGATCTTTTTATACCTGTCACCAAGAATGATCCGCCTTTCGTAAGCACCCAGGATACACCACCCCTTATAAGGGCCTTGTTCAACAGTAGGCAGCGTAGCTGTAGTATGTTCAGCCTCAAGGATTGTATAGGGGTTTGGTCGCGGGACGCGACTTGCTGCGACACGAAGCGGTAGTTCGGAGTTATCGATCAGTGCTTCTGCGAGTTCCTTTTCAAACTCTTGAGGATTACTCACGATCCCATTTTCTTTTGCTAGGGCAACTCGTGCGCCAGCTGCCACTTCTTGCAGGATACGCTCAACCGCCTCCTGCTCAAGGGTGTAGGCATCAGGCTGCCTCTGTGATGATGGATGTGTAAGCTCCTTGATCTGAGAAGAGTAGGAACGTTGGAACTCCTTGTCGTTAAATAGCCTGCCGAGCATTTCTGATGCTGCAACTCCTAGTTGAGGCATGAACCTCTCGCCGCGTATCACTCTTTCGTCCGCACATTGCTCCAGTTCCTCGATAGCTAACGTATAATTTTTCTTTTGTTGATCATTGTTTAGAGGTATACCTGCAATTTTTATGCCTGTGGCTGGTGGCGGTGGTGTAGTTATACGAGCTCGCCTCAAAATCTGTGCAGTCAAAGAACGCACCATGAGTAAAGGAGATTGTGTCAAATCTGTAAGCTCTTTAAGGCAGCCCTGCGCGATAGGATACGGAGCTGTCTCGAACTGCAAGATAAGCCAAAGCAGCCATGTTTTTCCTGCGGGATCGAGATTGCTTTTTAGGGCAAGCCGTAGCCCGTTCAACGTTGTCGATGGCGCGAGCTGTATTAGCCAAGCTGTGCCCAGTAATGCACCACGCTTCAGGGGCTTCTCCGGGTGCGCTACACTGCTAACGACTGTCGCAGCAATAGCACTTTCCAGTTCTGAGATAGTATCGTTACTTGATTTCGTAGGAACATATGGGTCATCATCCTCATCGGCCTCACCTAAGGACGGAAGCCTGTCTCCTATAACATCGGCAGCCGCATCCCATAACTCAAACGGACTTGTAGACATGTCAGCACCAATGGCATTGCTACAAAATGCTTGAACAAGTGCTTGAGAAATACCCTGAGTAACATAATATTTGCCCTTCAGCACATCTACGATGGCTATCCCCAATTCGCTAAAAGCTAGTTTGGCATTGAGCGCAACCGCCGCATGCAAAGTTTCCTCATGTTCTTTGCCGCCGAATGTGAGCCAGCCACCACCACCTTTTGATTTAGTATATGCAAACATATAGGCAATCACGGCAAGTCTCGTGAGACCGAAGCGCTCAAAGCCCTGTGCGAGCGGCTCCATTACGAGTTTTGCATTTCTGTCCCTCACATGTTCAGCTAAGAAACGCAGGAGATTCTCAGCCGTTTCTGAATTTCCTTCTTGACAGAGGGTTAAGAGCCGCCAGCCTAAAGCCTCGACGGTAGCGTTTAACGAGCGATTTTGAGTCTCTTTGCTACTATCAAGATCATACGATTGTTGTGACCACTTACGGATGGCGCGTGCTATATCAATAGGAGTGTCGCCCCATTCGATACCGACTTGGCTATTGATCTGGGTTTCTACCCGTCCAGGTAGAGCATATTCTTCACGCCGCTGGGTGCTGTGGATATTGTTTACCTCAAGCGCATGCCCATTCAGCTCCAATGCACTGCTCGCTAGCTGTTCGAAACCTTTTATGTCTACCTCATCGTCACGGTTATCGGTGATACGATCTTGAACCAAGGGAGTAATTGAATCGGCCGCAAGCTCGTCCGGCAGGTTATCGAGAGGTGCAGCTTTCAGCAGGCGAAGCAGTTCCGCATCATCATCGCCAGAAGTGGACTGATAGCCAAGGCTGAGCCGACTTGCGAACCGAATGGGTAGACTCATCTTCCCACCATGAGCGATATGCAGTTTGAATTGTGCATCCTGCAATTCTTCGGCTTGGTGATTTGGTGTATCGAGCATTTGTTGGGCTATGAGCGTGCCCGTACCTATGCCGTCGGCTTTAGCAACCAAGCTCCACCAAGTGGGTAACGCATGTCTCGTTTCTTTATGGTCAGTATGCCTCAGTACCCTTCGCACGAGTAGTTTGAGTCGAACAAGGCGTTCTCGCGCCATTGCAACATTGAGGTCGATCAGCTGAGGCATGGAGTCAAGCAGTTCGAAAATAGTTATATCCTTGCGTCGTCCATAGCATGTGTTAAGACGGGCGGCATTTGCCCAGTATATTTCGGCCTTAGACATATATCCAATTGCAACTGATAGTCGCGCACGCAGTAGGTAGTACTGAGCGATAGCATCGTAGTAGGTACGGCTTGCTGCGGCATCCTTGAAAAACTCTTCGATAAAGTTACTTGTGTCTGACCGTCTTGAAGGCGTTGTAAAGTCTGTTACAAGCTCCATCAAAAGTTCAGTAGAAAGAGGGCCGCTAAGACTGTTTTGTAGACTAATTGTTGTGATTTCGCTTACTTCCTGGAGTATGCGTAAAACCGCTAACCATTCTTCATCAGCAATATGTTTTAGCCCCAGCCGGAGCGTTTCGCCAATGAGCGCATGTATCCGATAGAGATCGAACACCCTTGGTTCCCCTGTAAGGGGACTTGTTTCGTTGGTCAATAGTTTGAAGGTAGGTATTATGGAGCCGATACCGGACGCCTTAAACCGTGCGATTTCTACCACATACTCGAGCCAACAGCGATACCAGCCCCTGCCTTGTATCAGGAGAATTACTCTGTCTGAAATAGTTGGATTGGTATGGGCCGCAATAAACACACAGGCAACCCACTTCACTACGGCTGCCTCGGTCCATTGTGAGTCGTAGTTCAGAATGGTCCTCGTTTGGGCGATAAGCTCATTTTCGTCTATTCGGAAGAGGCTGGGGTTTGCGCCCGTCTCGAGTGCTTGCACGATGTCCCAAGACGAAAGCCCTAGTTTGACCGCACGTTCTAGCAATGCATCTTTGCTAGGCATTTGTTGGGTAGTGCCTAGGCGGGGGAGTTGTTGAGCTAGCGCGAAGACATAGGCTGACTGCCGCTTCTTTGGCAACAACCGTATAATTTCCAACACCACCGCACTAGACTGGTATATATCCAAAAGCATTGTTACCAAATCACTTGGACACGGTAAACCATCTTGGTCGAGCCAGTTGGTTAAGCTCACCGTGTTAACGTTGCTCCTTAGTCTAAGCGCACCTCGTACCTGGGCAAGAACAATTGCACGTTCTTGCTCCGCACTATACATCATATTATCGTTAGCGCGGGTCAATTCAAAAGCATCGAGATACTCTTTCCAGGGAGGTACACCACCTGCTCTGTCTATAGCTTCGCAAAGTCGTAGGCCCAGGCGTGCTGGAAATACGGGACGCCCCTCAAAGAGGAGACGATCTGCTAGCCAAGTAGCTCCATACAACGCAATCGGAATGTCAGAAAAACTACCTATGGACTCGTCTATTCTGTCGAAGGCATAGGTGTTAATTTCTTTCGCTAGCTCTATATAGCTCACCAGTGCCTTCCAATCTTGAAGGCGCACGGCAGCTTCTGCGGCGGCAGCTATATTCTTCACAATTGCAGCCTCACCATGACAAGCACTTATGGCATTGGCTACATATGCCGTATCTACGAGACTGCACACGGCCTTATCGTCACCAACTTCTCCTAGGAGTGTAGAGAGGAAGCGAAAAGCTCGGGCATCCTTAAAGAAGCCCTTTGCACGCAACCATCCCATAGCTGGTTCAATCACCGCTTTACGTTGTTCTCTATTCTCTAGACGCGTCTCTAGAAGAAAGCGCTGGAAACTTTCGTGGTAAACGCGTATGCCGCCCTGCATGCCTCTTTCAACGAGAACTGGCACCAATCTATCTACCATAAAGTCGATAAACGATGAAATCATCGGGTACATCACCTTCAATTCGTCACGCGTGACAGCAAACTCGAGCAATGCTAAGGCGTTGGCAGCTATAAGTGTTTCAGCTGGTATAGCCTGTAAGAGATATTCATAGTACGCTTTCATGGTGCCGTCGAAGGCAGGCAGTGTTCGAAGGGTTCGGATAAGATCATATGTAGTTTGAGGTGTTGCTTCAAATGTGCGCCTGAGTTCGCGGTAACAGTAGGTAGCGTAAAGAGCATTGCCCTTTGATTTAGCCGTAAGTTCTGCCACAAGATCGTCGAGCTGAGGATCACTAGGTGAAATGATGCGTGCCACCTTGCCTGCATTTGGTTTTGGTCTGTCCAGCACGCCAATAAAGGCCAACTTCTCACCGAGATGGCGCACATGGTCTTTATCCCACGGGGGTAGATCAAATATTTTAGCCCCCGCCTCCTGAAGAGGTTCATCATGCGTGCCCCGCTGGCAGGCTACGATGAGCACAACGCCATCGGGTACATCTAGCAGAGATAACTCTCTGGCCAGTTCTGTTGCAGGGTCAATTCTCCCTGTAGTGGTTCCTCGCACACGAGTTACGTGATCAAGGCCATCCACTACAAGTGTTATTCGTCTGCTAGAGTTTTTTGCCCGCGCTTTTTTTAGCGCACGTAGTAAGGTTTCGGAATTAGCTGCGTATCGTGGCTGCAGCCCGTCTACGCATGACGGTTCTTGCGCAGCAACTTGGGCGAGTAAGCTGCCTATAACGGCATCCAGCTGCACGCGTTTGTCCCGGCTCTCATCCTCAGTGAAATTAAGATAACAATAATGATTTGCGACTAACCAGCCATTTTGCTGAAGGTTGCGTGCCAATTTGTCACATGCCCACGTTTTACCTTGGCCTGGAGGTCCAAGCACAAGAAGAGGAACATGTGCTACAAGTGCTTGGCTTACTTTTTGAACGAAGGCATCGGCTGTACTCTGCACGTCGATTTCTTTGGCAGTCTCCACGGGGTAAGCTCTGGCGACGCTCCCGAAGTCATCCCTTAAACTAGCACGACGGAGTAATGTTTTTCGGTCCGTATCGCCACTGCCACTGCGTGCTGCACCAGCAGCCTTAATCAAGGCTGCTGCTACATCGATGGCAGAACGGTCAGCGTTAGGATAGACCTCAGCACCCACTTCTTCTGTGACGCGATTGAGTAGTAGACGTTCTACTGGTCCCGGATTCGTTAGATCAAAAGATGCCTTCGGTGCTTCAAGCTCAAGAACAAAATGTTCAGCGAACCATTCAAAATCAGCACGCGTCAAGCCTTTCTCACACGCTTCATTGATAACTCGCCTCCAAGCTCTCGGCGAGCTTTCTCCTGTGCCAGTCTTTGGCCATAGCTCATCGATGTTAAGGCGATAACATTTGGTGGTAAAGCCGGACTGCAAAGACGAAAGTGCGGTGTCATGCTTTAAGATAGCAATGAGTGCGGTATCTGTAGGTTCCAAGTCGCTCATTATCAAACGATATTCGGAGGAAGTAGACCCAAACTGGTTATTCTTATTGTCCTCTATGGCAGATGCAACAACCATATCTAAGCGGCAGTCCCTCGCGGTGGAGGTAAAGATTTTACGTTCTAGGGCGCTCGGGCTCACCGAATGTTTTAATTGCTCGCGTACACGTTGTTCGTCACTCCAAACTGACGTAAGATCGTCAAATAAATCCCCCTTAAAAAGTTTAATGTCTACCGTAACTTGTGATGTCCGGGATAACAAAACATCCACGAATCTAAGCGCAGTGAAGATATCCTGATATTCATACCCGCTATGGGCATTTTGTAGTGCCATCGACTACAACCTCAAAATAATTTTATTGATATAGCAAACATACCTCGGCCAGAGATGGGGTATACCTCAATACAGCAGTTTCTGTTGTATGCGGCGACAGTAGAAACCTTCTAACCGTTCAGTAGCAGGAGACCACCAGGAATATTTGCCTCTGGTCTTTATTGTAAGTTAAGGGCTATTATATCGTAACATTAGCACTTTGTCTATATGAGTGCTAGTTAACGGTTTGTCTCAAAAACACGATTTGGTGTGATTGTACAAATACCTTCCGCTGCGGCTAGAGGCCAGCACTAGAGCAAGGTACATAGGTACGGTGAAAATTCTCAGGATCGAATTTTAACTTTAGCCAAGATGAGCGTCTATATAATTAACGGCCTTCATGCAATCGCTACAAGTATCCTGATTGGAGTAAAAATACTGATGAGTCAACAGCAAGAAGAGAATGTGTCCCAACAAAAGAAACTACCAACAGCAAAAGAGATGTTCCAATCTTCTCGTGCTGATGCGTTAAGGGTTATAGACAATACTGACACAATAACAGCCACGCCACGACTCATTGCTGACGGAGCACTTCTCGGTGCCTGTATCGTGTTTCTTGCAACGATGCTCGGCTTATCAAAGCTTGATATGCTATTAACGATAGCATTGTTTGCCTTTTCCCTTGCCATTCCCATTCTTAGTTTCAGTTTTCTGTGTGGCCTCTATAAACCTCGTCCTGTTCCTGGTCACTTGGTACTACAGGCAATGCTTATTGGAGCTTGGATTGCAGGAGGCATTGGGCAACTCTGTGCAGCTATAGGAATATTCTTTGTTATCCTCCATCTTAGCAATGTGGCTTCGATAGCGTTTGTTGCGTCTATCATTTTCGTAATGGCCCTCATTCCAGTCTTTTCTTTTATTGGCCTGCTGATCTATGCAATGATCCAGTACCGGAAGGAGCAACGAACGAAACAGGCAATCCCGAAGCCAGAGCATGAAGCAGACAAAAAGTAGGGGAACAGGATTGGTTTATAAAGCTGAGTAAGTTGAAACTAATATTTTACAGATATAAAAACCGATTCGTAATCTGTTCAAATATTATTGACAAATATGTTAAAATATGTTAAATTTGATACGAAGTGAAACAATTTGAGGCAATAGGGATCAGAAGATCAGAATTCAGTAGGCCTCACTAGTTTCTTATATCGTTCGCTGACCATTATAGAGGCGAGTATTTTAGCCTCTGATAGGTGAGGTGTCATATCATTGGGCGCCTTCGGTACATCATCCCTAATAGTTCTGACTATCCATCAGACGTGGGCATATTGTTCTCATCTTCGCTTTCTCGAAAGGGTGAGCAGATATGAAGTTCCAGAGAAGTAATATTATTGTGCGTGTAGCTCTGGCTATACTTGTGCTTGGTAGTATTCTCGTTGCTCTAAAGGTGATGGTTCCGAGAACGGCGCATGCCGCTACCAATGACACTATAGTCCATCACATCATTAATGGTCCCTGGTATTTGCACCCTGGCAGCCCGACAGATATCCCTCACATTCACAGCCAGATCAGCGACCTTATGCAAACTAATACTGAATTTGATGTACAGTGTTTCGCAGTAAGCGATGCGGTTGCACCAGACGGTACTTTGGCGATTAACGGCAATGGTGATGTTGTCTGGGAGTACGGCGTAGATGCCGATACCGGCAACAGCGGTTTTGTGTCTGACCAAGGTTTGGACACGCAGGTGACTCAAGGCCAGGAAATCGCACAATTGGAGGCGCAGGGTGTACCAGAGTGCGGAAGTAATCCAGCCACGACAACGGGATCACAATCGGGAAACACAAATCTACAGCCAGCTACAACAGTACCGATTTTCATCTCGTATGATCGTAATGCCGCTTTGAATTGGGCAACAGCCAATGCTATGGTAGCTCCCACGCCGACGGATGTTGACGCATGCACATGGTATGCGAGTCAGGTACTAGCCGCTGGCGGTCTTCCTCAAGATGGAACTTGGAACACTAGTTTTTATGGTCCAGAAGTTACTAATGGTGGGCAGATACGCTACGGTACGGACACTGCTTGGGTTGCGCCTCAGCTTGTGAAATACCTTGCAGCGCAGCCATACGTTCAAGTAGAGCCATTAGGCCACATGAATGCTGGCAACAACGATATCCCAGATGCTAGACCCGGTGATATAATCGCATATGTGTGGAACGGCAAAGATAGCAATGGCAACCTCTTACCAACTGATCTTACTTCGTTAGATCACATTGAGCATCTTTCCGTAGTTGTCGGTCATTCGGGTACTGACGCGGAATATCCTACAGTAGCAGAATGGGGCAATACCAAAGCAACACCATACCCTGACCGTGGCTGGACTTATTCATATAAGTCGAACGGTTGGCTACAAAATGAACCTGCGCAGCATGATATGTTCGCGTATCTGATACATATACAGTCTGAGGACGACTTAAACATCTCTTCGGGAAATTGATGAGCAACATTCATCTTCCAGATAAGGCTTCATTACCACAGCAAGCATTAAAGCGAACTGTGGTAATGCGATTCCTGGCTAACCATAAGTTGCTCGTACTTGGTACCATGCTCACTGTCATTATGAGTACCATTACCTATACTGCCTGGCGGTTCTATAAGACTATCTATCCGACCCCGAACATTAACTTCCAAGAGTATGCGCCGAATTGGCTGCCACCTCGTGTGCAGGTAAAAAGCAAGTTGCTAGCGGTCACACGCCAACCAGCACCGAACCCTGCCATAACTGAACTTAATATTGCGCTTAGCAACTATGATACGGTTCGGATGGAACGGAATGATGGCAAGATATTACCCTACTTTACCTACACTTGCAGTGCCCTATACACCTATAAAACGTGTGTTCTTGCTACAACCCTGAAAGGACAGAAGTTTGAAGTAATTGCGGACACGCTAGATAGAAGTAATCCCAATAATTTCCTTTACAAGTACATGCAGGTAAAGTGGCTTACAGGCAACACTTTAATTATGTATAGCACTATTTCACATCCATATTACTCGACCGCAACGATAGGGAGAATTATCGATTCCATGGTGCCTGTTCACTATAAGGGTCTGAAAACGATATATATGGGATCAACCTGTCCTACAGGAGCAGCGTGTGGCCTACCTAATACGAATTCACTCAGGTAGCGGAAGGATATACATGTTACTACAGGTTATTTAATAGTTCCAAAAACGAACGTTTTCAAGACTAGCACTTGTCAACTTGAGGCATTCCTTGCCCATACTAGCGAGGGCGGTCATACATTGATAGATCGAGCATTGTATCTCCCAAAAAGGTGGCTGGAAGATACGCAAGATGCCGAAATGGGTCAAAGTTATTGACGTTGACAATCCGACGACGTGCGACTAATTAAGCGATCACCATGGCGTCTGTGACTGTAAATGAGCGGCACTCATCGGTCGCAAGCTGCATTTCGTGATGACATGATGCTGGTCGATACTTGTTGTCTCTCATTGCCTCCTATGCAAGGGGTCGAACAGAACAACATCTCACAACGCGACTCGCCGCCGCGCCTTTGGACACCATGTCTGCGACAGGTAGTGCTAGATAAAGCATCTGCTACCTCGGCACGGCTTGGTCAAAGGGCGCAAAGTATGTGATCATAAAGTCACGGAACTCGCGCGCTGCAACAGAGAGGTAGCGATCCTTCGACCAGAGCAGAAGAATCTCTCGTTGGCAGCATGGCTCCTCGATATGGACGTGTGCGACTGCTATCTCAGGGACACTCTTCCAAACGAGAGCTGGAATGCAGGCAATGCCCAGTCCAGCTTTGACAAGATGTAGCAGTGCTACAGGCTCATCACCCTCAAACACGACGTTTGGAGTGAATCCCACCTGTTGACACAAGGTATCGGTAAGTTCACGCAGACTGTACCCTCGCTTGAGTGCCAGAAAAGGCTCACGCGCAACTTCGCTCAACCGGATCGTTTCACGCTCCGCCAACCAATGCCCCGGTGGGACCGCAAGCAGAATCTCCTCCATCATCAAAGACGCGCGTTCGATCCTTGGCCGTTCGATCGGTGGGGACGTGATATAGAGATGAACCTCTCCTCGTTCAAGCTGAGCGAGCGTTTCCTGACGAGGATTGCCAAAAAGTCGGATGTTGATGCCTGGATAGCGCTCAAGAAAGGCATGTAAGAGGCCAGGGAGGAGATACACACTCATCGAAGCGAGTACCACTTGTCCCTGCTCTCCTCCCGCCAGATCAACTAGCTCGCGCTGTCCATCATCCAACGCAGCGAAAACCTGCTCGACCCGCCGAAGAAACGCTTTGCCATACTGGTTGAGCTGGATCTGGCGCCCCTGTCGATTAAACAGCGAGACGCCCAACTCGTGTTCGAGGTGAGCAATCGTCTTGCTCAATGAGGACTGAGAAATGTAGAGTTCCTGAGCCGCCTGCGTCATGTGCTCATATCGGGCAACGGTTCGAAAATAGCGTAGCTGGAGCAGATCCATCGCGTCCGTTTCTCCTCCCTTATGGATAACGCTTCATGAATGCATGAACATATATATATTGTAACGCATACAAGAACAGGGTTACAATCAAAGCACAGGGCGGCTCAGAACAATGCCTTGCTGAAGCTGATAGCCAGACATATTTCTGTTATGGTATTCACCTGGCAGACAGGAAATCGGAGGTTTTCTATGCTTACGACGCAGAACAAAGAGACACGTCTTTCTTCAGATCGGTCCATCTTACCTTGGAGGCTTGTCGGAACCATTGCTCTGGGAACATTACTGAATCCTCTCAATTCTTCGATGATTGCGGTTTCGCTGGTTCGCTTAGGATCCGCTTTTCATGTCACGATTGTGACTGCGACCTGGCTCGTCTCCAGCTTTTATCTCGCTGCGGCAGTTGGTCAGCCACTCATGGGTCGTCTCGCAGATATGATCGGACCACGTCGCATCTTTTGCTTTGGCCTTGTGCTTGTTGGAAGCACGAGCCTACTCGCTCCTTGGGCTCCTGCATTCGGTTGGCTCGTTGCCCTACGCGTGCTGCAAGCACTCGGCACCTCGGCGGCGTATCCGGCTGGTCTGGCTCTCTTTCGTGCCCAAGCACGCACTGTGACAGGAGAGACCGCGCAACCACCAGCTGCAGCGTTGGGAACGATTTCGATGACGTCAAACGTCAGCGCGGCACTCGGTCCGGCACTCGGCGGAGTGCTGATGCTCGTTGCGAGCTGGCAAGCAATTTTCCTGATCAATGTCCCACTCGTGGTCATCGGACTTATCCTGGCTCTGCTCGTCTTGCCGAAAGACCGTCCAGTTTCTCATAAAGAACAGCATCGAACCCAGGTACTCTCGGTCACCTTCAGTCAAGCAGTGCGTGCATTGGATGTGCCAGGAGTGATCCTCTTCAGCGGAACGCTCACCAGCCTGCTCGTCTTTTTACTCGCACTTTCAGGCAACCCACTCTGGTTGCTGCTGCCTGTCTTTCTGGTCTTTCTGGTCTTGCTGCTCTTCTGGGAGTATAGGGCACGCACTCCCTTTTTCAATGTGAGGGTACTCCTGTTCAATCGCCAGTTGGTGAAGGTCTATGTGCAGTTTGCAGCAGTCAATTTTGTCTTCTACTCCCTCTTTTTTGGTCTGCCTCTCTGGCTGGAAAAAGCCCGTGGCTTTAGTCCCACACTTTCTGGGCTCCTGATGCTACCCTTCGCAGGTGTAGGCGTCCTGACGACCTTTGCGGCGATCCAAATCCTGCGTCGATCTGGCATCAGACGCGCGCTCTTGCTCGGTGCGCTTGCATTGAGTGTGGGAACACTCCTTCTCCTGTTCTTCGAGTCAAACTCACCAGTGGTTCTTCTGCTTGCAGTCATTGTGATTCTTGGCATTCCCAATGGCTTGCAAAACCTGGGTCTGCAAGCCGCGCTTTATGCTGTCGCGCCTGCCAAAGACATGGGCGTTGCCGCGGGACAGTTCCAAACCTTTCGCTACATCGGCAGTATTCTCTCGACGAGCTTGCTCGGACTCCTGTTTAGCGGTGCGATTACAACCGGCGGTCTGCATATACTTGCGGTGGCACTCGCATGCATTAGCGTTCTTCTTCTGGTTGTTGCTGTACGCATGCAAGTGCCTAGCGATCATACTTCCCGCTCCTGAGAGAAAAGAGGTAAAAATGTATGAAAAAATGTGTTCACGCTGATGTTGCTCTGCCCCTGAAAGTGCTTTTAGGACAAAAGGAATGAATGATCGAACTCGACATACTCTCAATATTATGAGTCAGAGGTGGATGCTCCATGTTCTCATGATTCTACTCAAAGGACCTTACACATTCAGTGGATTAGCGAAGCAACTCGAAGGGATGAGCGAGAAGGTACTTTCAAAACGGCTGAAAGAATTACTTCGTGAAGATGTGGTCACGCGAGAGGTCACGCCAGGACCTCCCATACAGGTCGTCTATCGGCTGACCAGCAAAGGTGTTGCTCTTCGTGAAATTATGAGCAAGCTTGAGGCATGGAGTAATCATGAGGATAGATGGTAGTTGAGCTATCTACTCATCCTCTTATCGCACTGTTTCTGGTTCATCTGTAGAGCGTGTTTCCAATCGTGGTCAGATGCTTCGTTGTCGGTATACGCCAGAGCTTGCTGAGCCACCACTCATAAACAAAATTCTCGAAGGAGCAAGGGTTGAGGAGATTGGAACTGTGCCTGTCGTGTCTATCACGCCAGACCCAACGATCAACGTGCTTTACTCATAGCTTCACTACACAGAAAGAGCTACATTGTTCACTTACTGATAGAAATTTTTCAGAAGGAGAAAGACATGTTTCACCACATTCTCATACCACTTGATGGATCACCACTTGCAGAGGAGGCCCTCCCTGTCGCAGCTCTATTTGCACGCACTTTCAATGGAAGTATCTTCCTTTTGCGTGTTGCGGGGGTTGACTATGCTGAAGGGTTGGATTCCCTGGAAACAGACGCGCTCATCGAGGCACATCTTGCCGATGATGAAGCCTATCTGAAGCAGATAGCACAGCACCTCGACTTCTGTAATCTTCCAGTAGAAATACGTGCCACCTTTGGACAGGATGCTGAGACCATTCTTGAAACGGTGGAAAAAGAGGGCTGTGACGCCATTGTCATGAGTAGCCACGGACGTAGTGGCATTCAACGGTGGATCATGGGAAGTGTGGCTGCGAAGATTGCGCGCCATGCTCCAGTTCCTGTATTCCTCCTGCATCATGAGCATCCATTCCCATTGAATGCACAAACAGTACGGGTTCTTGTCCCACTCGATGGCTCTAGTTTTGCGGCGGAGGTCATTGGGCCAACAGTACAACTCACGATGGCATTATCGGCATCGAAGCACGGAGAACTCCGTCTTCTACGTGTGGTGAAGACATTGGGGCAAGGACCACAGGGTACCTCCCGCGAAAGAGATGAAGTGCAAACAGCAGAACATGCGCTCGTAGAGACCGCAGCGCGCATTCGTGCAGAAAAGAGCACCAATTTGATAGAAAATACGCAATTAACAGTAACCTGGACGGTTATGACTGATTCTGATATCGTGGCGGGTATTCTTCGTGCAGCGGAGCAGGTGGGTGCTGACAACGAAGAAGATATATCTTCTTCGTGTGATGTAATCGCTCTTGCTACGCATGGACGAAGTGGCATCGCACATTGGACGCCGGGCAGTATTGCAGAGCGATTGATCCAGACAGCGAAACGTCCACTCTTGATTGTTCGACCATTAGGCATGAGCAAGCAGACTGTGGAGTGTGAAACGGTTGCACAAGACATCTTGCTCTCAAGCTAAGAAATTGGAATTTTAACATTTACACGCTAGAAGCTTCTTTTCTGCAAGGAATACAGCAGACAGACGTTACCAGAACCTTGATGAGGTATGCCCTGCAAGCATTCATGGTTGCTCATGCCTCTCAGGAGAGCCAGAACCATTGGAGTATCTTTTGATGTATTTTTGCACCAATTGGAAGGACTTTGTGGAGTAGTGATGTCATGCTCCAACCTTCGATGACGATGGCAGCTGCCATCGTCATCGAAGGTTGCTTTGACCACCAGTCTCACCGCTTCTTCAGCACTGCGGGAGTGTTGTGAACAGGCTACTGTTGCGAACATGGCACTTTTGGATTAGGGCGTGCTTCTCGACCTTATCACCTAGCCACATTCAGATGATATAGATGATGTTACACACCAAAGGTGCAAACTAGTGATTGACGGGATGTTTATACTTGATTATGAGCGAGCGGTAGGATTCCTCGTACCACCGTGATTCGCTGGTCACCTCACCGCTCACAAGAACCGTATGATTATCGCGTGCGTCGTCCGAGACGCACGCGAAGCGGAAGGATGGAGAACTGATGTCTATGTCACGTGATTCGGCGCGTACTGCTGCTGACGATACGCCTCAAGCAGAGAATACCTATGTCATTGATGTGGCTGATGCGCGTGAGATGGCACGCTTGGTTTACCAAGATCGGCTGATTACCAAGCATACCGGAGGCCTCTTTGCGGAGCGCACCGATTTCAGGAGCGTGCAGAATGTCTTGGACTTAGCTTGTGGTCCGGGCGGATGGGCATTGCAGGTCGCGCACGCCGACCCGGAGTTGAAGGTGGTAGGTATTGATATCAGCCAGCCGATGATCCAGTATGCTCGCGCACAAGCGGTGGTGCAGGGTGTTCGCAACGCCGAATTTCATATCATGAACGTCCTCCAACCGCTGGCGTTTCCTGACCAGCAGTTTGACCTCGTCAACGCGCGGTTACTGTTGGGTTTCATGCCGCCAGCAGCATGGCCGTCGCTTGTCCGCGAGTGCTTTCGCATTTTGCGTCCCGGGGGGATATTGCGTCTCACTGAGGCGGAATATAACATCACCAACAGTCCAGCGAATGAACAATTTGGTGCACTCTTCACAACCGCCTTAGCACAGGCTGGACAAAGCTTCTCACCGGATGGCCGTCATATTTGTATTACACCAATGCTCGGACAGTTCCTACGCGAGGCTGGATTTGAACACCTTGGTCAACAGGCGCACGCCATCGATGTGTCAGTTGGAGCAGAAGCGCACGAAAGCGCATATCAAGATGCCCTGATCGCCTTTAAGCTGATCCGTCCCTTCCTCGTGAAGCAGGGAGTCGCCACCGAAGAGGAGGCCAAGCACCTCTACCATCGTGTGATGGAGGAGATGGCGAGCGACGAGTACCGGGCGATCTGGTTTCTGCTTACAGCCTGGGGGGAGCGGCCCAGCAAGTGATGTAGCCGGAAGCACTGCTGACTTGTGATGGCTGGGTCCAGGCTGTAGATCTATTAGTTAGGTGGTCATGGAACGCAATATCAGAGATCAGTGTACGTAGTGAGTTGGCCTACGCGTTGTATCTGTTGATTATTGCGCCACGTCTTCGTAGATGCGAGGACGTATTTCCTCTTGAACAAGAAGGTACCCACGTCGTTGGTATTGCTTGCATGCGAAGAAGAGATAAGTACAAGGAGGAAGATAGCATGCGACTAGAGGTCATTATTGCTTCTCCTCGCGATCTCGTAAGGCGAGGTCTGCGTGTTGTCTTCGAATCCCACGCGAATGTAAACAGTGTGCATGAGATTGGTAGTCTCGAAGAGTTAATGGTGTACCTGCAGCAGGAACATCCGTTAGATCTTCTCATCGTCGATCAAGTGTTACAGACCGATTTGAATTTGCTTCCGCAAGGTAAGTTTGCCATTATTGCTGCCGATCCTGATATACATCTGATGCACGCTGCATATCTGCATGGTGGGTGTGGCTATCTGACGGAACAGGCACCGGAAGAACTTTTGCATGCGCTCGTTCGGTCGGACGAAGAAACGTTCCTATTGGACCCCTCGCTGACGCCGTGGGTGATGAATCATCTGGTCGAAGAACCTGCGCCCGAGCCAGGCGATGAGTGCCTCACGACGCGTGAACGTGAGATCGCTGAGCTGATGAGGCAAAGAGTGCCACGCCGGGTCATCGCGGAGCGGCTCGTGATCGCCGAGACCACGCTCAAGACACACATCCGCAATATTGTTCGCAAACGTCGCGAATACCAGCTTCTCGCCGATCAGGATGACGATGGGACGTAACGTGTAGCAATGTGTATCCTTGCCTTATGACACCGACTCATATGATGGGGAGCTTCCGCTTTTCTGTTTGCAGTATCGTCCCAAATAAAATCGGGGGCATGAGGCAACGTCGTATTCAACGCGAACTCGTTTACTACAAATACCCCTTTTTATTCTCAGGAATTGTCTTGCTGGTTTCTGTCCGCTGTAGCCATCAATGGCGCATTCACACATGGTAGGTTGCTCCTCACCAAGATACAGACACTTGACTAAGGAGTATTTGGTTGCTTGTGGGCAGCAAAGGTGCAAATAGGGCGAAGAGTACAGACCCGTCGACAAGCAGTTACTAGGCAATGTGTGAGTTAATGCCTTTGATGGTACGCGAAGTTCCCCCACTGATCCTGTGTAGGTGTATCCTCCCTGGGGAGGAAAACCATCCTTTCCTAGTTACTCCTATTTATACCTCGGCTGGAGGATGGACTGCCTTTCGCACGCTGGCTATACTTCATACTACTGGTATCTGCATTTGTAAATACATTTGGTCGTCAAAAAGATTGAGAGGTTTGACAATGTCTAACGTCACGCGCGTTCCTTGGGTTGACAACGATGCGGAACTTCGCCGTCTAAATCGGAGCACAGTCGAGGACTACATGAGTAGAAGGGGAGAAGACCGCCTGACGCGGTATCTCCTCTTCACTGAAGACGGTGTCGGCGGTCTGTGGACTGCTGATACGGGTCAACCAATAGCCATTCACGGACGAGAGAAACTCAAGGATCACGGAGTATGGTCATTGAAGACCTTTCCAGACTGGGTCTGGGCCAATGTCGAGATATATGAAACGCAAGGCCCGAACCGATTCTGGGTTGAGTGCGACGGCGAGGGACAAATACTCTTTGCTGACTATCCGCCTGGGCATTACAAGAACCACTTCATTCACTCGTTCTTGCTCGATAACGGAAGAATCAAGGAACAGCGAGAATTCATGAATCCATTCGAGCAGCTGCGTGCCTTGGGCATCGAGGTGCCAGTGATCAACAGAGCAGGAATTCCCGCCTAGCGCCTTGTATCGCATTACAACGTGGGAGGCTTTCATTTGGTGAGCTAACCCAATGCAGGTTTCACGAACTGCCTAATATGCGTCTATGTGGCATTGAGCCATACGGGCAGGCACTTAGCTTGATGTGGAGGAAGACTCCACTCACCTAAGTTGGTGTGTGGAGGACCTCTTTCCTAACAATGCGGCTATTGCATACCTGGGAGGGGTTGTACTGGGCGACAACAATGAGTGGAAAGTATTTCAGTGGCTTGCCAAGTTACTCCTAGGAAGATGTGGTGCCAATGCGATGCCATTGCTAGCGAAATGGGCGGCATATGCAGCCTGCTAGTCACAATTAAGTGAGATAGTAAGGGATTTGTTAGCTCGTAGCAGCTATGGGTAACGGTTGTGCATACTAGCCGCTCAGTATTGGAGGACTAAGCTGTGTTTGATATTCTACAACGTTCGGCTCTGCAGCAGCCACAGTGGGCCGATGACGCGCAACTTCAGCATGTGCAGCAGGAATTGAAGAATTGCCCTGCACTCGTCGACGCCAAGGCCGTGTGCATGCTCCGCTCAATGCTTGCCGGAGTTGCCCGTGGGGAAAGCTACGTACTTCAAGCCGGTGACTGCGCGGAGAATCCAGCGGAATGCACCGCCCATCACGTTGCACGCAAGGTACGTTTGTTGAACGTCCTTGCAGACGTAATGGAGATGAATACGCGCAAGCCAGTGGTGCAGGTAGGTCGTATAGCTGGTCAGTTCGGCAAGCCGCGCTCCGAGCTAACTGAGCGGGTCGGAGACCTTGAACTTCCAGTGTACCGCGGTCACATGGTGAACAGTCCAGAGCCATATCTGGTCGAGAGGCAACCTGACCCGCAGCGCCTGTTGAATTGCTATCAGACAGCGAGTGAGGTGGTGGGCCATCTCGGATGGCGGAGTCCTTCCTGGCAGTTAAGGGTCAATCCGCCCGTGTGGATCAGCCACGAGGCATTGTTGCTTGACTACGAGATTCCCATGCTTCGCCGCAACAACGATGGGCGTCTGCTCCTCGCTTCTACACACTGGCCTTGGATCGGCGAACGGACTCGCCAAGTAGATGGTGCCCATGTCGCGCTGCTCGCCAACGTGGTCAACCCAGTGGCCTGCAAGGTCGGCCCGAGTGTGCTAGTCGGCGAGCTTCTCGCCTTGTGCGAGAAGCTTGATCCCCGTCGCGAGCTGGGCAGACTTACTCTCATCGCTAGAATGGGTGCCGAGGTCGTGGCCGACCTGTTGCCCCCACTCGTCGAGGCGGTACGTGCTGAAGGTTACCCGGTCATCTGGCTCTGCGATCCTATGCACGCGAACACGGTCACGACTCCCAATGGCCTCAAAACGCGCTTCGTGGAAACGCTCGTGCAGGAGGTCAAAAATTTTCAAGGTGCGGTCAGAGCTTCGGGTGGCACTGCTGGAGGGCTTCACCTCGAGACCACTCCCGATGCTGTCACTGAGTGCGTCACGAACAAATCTAACATCGACCAAGCTAGTGCTTGCTACACGAGTTTCTGCGACCCGAGACTCAACCAGCGTCAAGCCGTTTCAGTGGTCTCAGCTTGGAGCGGATGACCCTATTCGGCTGGGATCACAAATTGTTACGAGTGCCCTGGGTTAGGAAGTTCGAGAAGTAGAACACATGATACTTAGACCTAGCACATTGTGTTTAAATATCGAACCCATATGAGACGACGAGACCAGAAGGTGGGGCCGAGGTCTAGTGCGTGGACATTGCGTTCGGAAGACGGACGATCCCACAGAAGCCACTAGCGTCGATCTTCTGCACGGTGTTCGACCTCGATGATCGCGTTATTAACACACAACCTGAACAGAGAACAGCAGTGCCACCTAGGCACGGCTAGATGCAAATAGCATTTCGATCTATGAAAGGAGAAGACTATGGCTGGTATACCCTCTATCGAACCCTACCCAATGCCAAAAGCGGACGAACTGCCTGAAAATACCGCCCGATGGACCATTGATCCCAGTCGTGCTGTGTTGATCATACACGACATGCAGCATTACTTTCTGCAGCCTTTTCATGAGGGTGAGTCTCCGAAGGAGGAACTCCTACGGAACATCGCGCTGCTACGCGAACGCTGTAGCCACCTCGGTGTACCAGTGGCATACACGGCGCAACCTGGCGGTATGACTGACGATCAGCGCGGCCTGCTCAAGGATTTCTGGGGGCAGGGTATGCGCGAAGACCCCGCCGACCGTGAGATCGTGGGTGTGCTTTCGCCCACTCAAGATGACTGGATGCTGACCAAGTGGCGGTACAGTGCCTTCTTCCAGTCCAACTTGCTGGAGCGGATGCACAAGATCAAGCGCAACCAGCTCCTCATCTGCGGGGTCTACGCGCATGTGGGTGTGCTGATGACCGCAGTTGAGGCATTCACGAACGATATCCAGACGTTCTTAATCGCCGACGCCGTCGCCGACTTTTCCGAGGAGTTCCACTGGCTCGCCATTAGGTATGCTGCGCTGCGCTGCGCTGTAGTCAGCAACACGAAGTGTATCCTCGACCAACTCCACGTACCTGCGGTTAGCCAGATGAACCAAATAGGCAATGAGACCAATTTATGACCAAGGAGGGATATTCATGATGACTGTAAACCTGCTCGACCGAATCCTGCAGTCGCAGCCAGCTGCCTTCGCCTTGCTCCACCGTCCTGACACGGTCGGTCCGGCAATGCTAGACGTCTTGGTTGGAGAGATTTCTACGCCAGACACCCTCGCCGAAATCCCGTTATCCGCAGAACCTTGGCACGGCGACGGACCACGGCATCAGGTGCTCGTGATTGTACCCTATCGGCAGATAGCTGAACGAGGATTCTCCTGCGTCGACGATGGCTCACCACTGATCTCGATGACCATTACCCATCAGGATCTGATGTCAGTAGCTGCGGCAATACAGCGGTTACCGGAAGTGCAGACGGAGCTGGTGGGTGGTCACTTCGACCTGGACGACGACACCTACGCCGATATGGTTCGTAAGATCATTGCTGACGAGATCGGCGAAGGTGAAGGTGCCAACTTTGTTATTAAGCGCTCATTTGTCGCTGACATCAGCAGCTATACCCCTCATAGTGCGTTGTCAATCTTTCGTCAACTTCTTCTACAAGAGTCAGGTGCCTACTGGACGTTCATCGTCCATACTGGTATGCACACCTTCGTTGGTGCCACCCCCGAACGTCACATCAGTCTGTGCGATGGCACCGCCGTCATGAACCCGATCAGTGGTACCTACTGTTACCCACCGTCTGGGCCCACACTAAAGGATGTGCTGGACTTCCTTGCCGACCGCAAGGAAGCCGATGAACTGTATATGGTTGTCGACGAAGAACTTAAGATGATGGCTCGGATATGTGAATCAGGTGGTCAGGTGGTAGGTCCGTACCTCAAAGAGATGGCCCGGCTCGCACATACCGAGTACTTTATAAAGGGGCACAGCACTCATGATCCACGGGATATCTTGCGGGAAACGATGTTCGCGCCCACCGTCATCGGCAGTCCGTTGGAAAGTGCCTGCCGGATCATCACCCGTTACGAACCATATGGGCGCGGCTACTACAGCGGAGTCATCGCGCTCATGGGCTGTGACGCGCAAGGGCACCACACCTTGGATTCGTCGATCATCATTCGTACTGCCGATATCCACAGCCGTGGTCGTGTCGACATCGGGGTGGGGGCCACGTTGGTGCGTCATTCCGATCCACGCTCCGAGGTCGCCGAGACCCGGACGAAGGCGGCTGGGCTACTTGCAGCATTAGGCACTGAGGGGCGACTCCGTTTCGGTGGGTACCCAAGTGTGCAAGCAGCTCTTGCACAGCGCAACACGGCGATCTCCAGCTTCTGGTTGGCTAAAGAGGAGGCGCGGGTCACGCAGGAGCTGATGCTAGCTGGTCAGCGGGTTTTGATTGTCGACGCCGAGGACAACTTTACCGCGATGCTCGATCTCCAGCTACGTTCGATGGGGTTGTCGGTGACCATGTGCCGCTTCGACGAGCCGTACACCCTCCATGGTTACGACCTCATTGTCATGGGACCTGGGCCTGGGGATCCACGAGAAATAGATCATCCCAAGATCGCTCATCTTTCGTCTAGGATTAGCACGTTATTGACCGAGCAGTGCCCGTTTCTTGCCATTTGTCTCAGTCATCAGGTTCTCAGTGCCCGTCTCGGCTTTACCCTAGTACGCAGGGATGTGCCGAACCAAGGTATCCAGCGGGAGATCGACCTGTTCGGTTCCCGTGCCCAGGTCGGTTTCTATAATACGTTTGCCGCGAGGAGCTACGAGGACAAGGTCGACTGTGAGGGTATTGGCGTGGTGGAGGTGAGCCGAGACATCACGAACGGCGAAGTACACGCCCTACGCGGGCCTCATTTCGCGTCTTTGCAGTTCCATCCCGAATCGGTTCTCACACAAAACGGTGTACGGATTGTTTCGACAATGATCAAGGAGGTATTGCACATATGAAGGCTGTAATCACATGGTGGGACTTGAACGATTCAGAGCAGACTATCGACTCCCTACGCAAGTTCCTGCGCGACGGGGGTGTGCAGCCCTGGTCAAGCGTGCGCGGACTGCGGCTGAAGTTCTGGATTTCTGACCGAGACACTAACCGATGGGGAGCAGTGATGCTCTGGGAGTCAGCGAATGCTATCGATCAGCCACTGCCACCGAATCATGCAGCCAAGCTGATTGGCTATCCGCCCACGCTGAGAGCATCATTCGACATTGATGCGACTATTGAGGGCATTTTTTCCTTGTCGGTCCTGACTGGACTCGGGCTGGCTCTCGACAATCACCCGTTTGCTGTAGATAGTGTAACAACTACGGCTACGGAGACGGATGTGAGCGGAATCAAGCCGAAGGTTTTTACTGAGTCTGTTGACCCTCTTCTATCCGAGTTCGATGTGCCTCCTGCTGATCCAATCGATCTCTTCCATGACTGGCTTGATGGTGCTACGGCGAAAGGTGTGCGGGAGCCGACTGCACTTGCACTGGCCACTGCTGATGCTCATGGTCGCGCCTCGAACCGAATTGTCCGTGTGGAGAGCATTACGGACGAAGGACTGATGTTCACCAGTCACGTCAGCAGTCGGAAGGGACGCGACATAGCGGCAACGGCGTGGGGTTCAGGCGTGTTTTACTGGCGTGAGACCCAGCAGCAGGTCATCTTTAGTGGCCTGGTAGAACAACTCTCCGATGCCGAGTCCGATGTTCTGTGGGTCAAACGTCCCATTGCCGCGCAAGCGGCTTCGGCTGTTTCTCATCAGAGTGCAGTGCTTGATGACGAGCAGAAACTGCGCGTGGAGGTCCAACATCTTATCCACGTTAACGAACCGATTCCACGGCCTAGACGCTGGTCAGGGTATCGCTTGGTTCCAGCTTCGATAGAGTTTTGGCACGGCAGTCTGGATCGGCTACATCACAGATTGCGCTACGATCTGGCCGGCGACCGCTGGTCCACCTCCCGATTACAGCCGTAGCACTGTCTTGAAGTTTTAGTACTAGTAGATGCTGCGAAATGAGTCTGTGGGGTCGATAGATAACAAGCAACATGTAAAAAGAAGGAAGAACAATTACACACAAACGGCAGGAAAGAGAAATACGAGATGTACGTCGACCACTGCCAGCCAGAAGATGTGTTTGCCCGAGTGCTAGTAGTGGTCACTCAGATTGATCCTGTGTTCAAACGATCTATACCATGTTCTTTGGTCTTGATCTGTGATTTGAGCAAGTCCACCGCTTCGATCTAGGGCGTGCCGTACCCTGCTACTGCTCTTGGACGCTGACACCCTAGTGATCGTGCTGCTGGTTATGAGTGATGTCCTCGGGGTTCCCAACGGGTTCAACGCTCTTGGCTTGCAGGTGGTCCTCTACGAGCATGCCCTCGCTAACCAGATGGGCATCGTCTTCGGCAGCGTGGCCACTAGTGCTGGTCTACACATGCTTGCAGATGTGCTTGCTGCCATCAGTACGCTGATTACGATAGCAGGCTTCATCATGAGTTGCAGGCACAGGAGTGAATGTACTTCGTGTCTTCGCCACTTAGAAGCCCAGTTTCTGCCACGGTTTAGGGCCACCCATGCGAGTTGCGAAGGGCGTATACGTATATATCAGGAGCTGATGAGTAGCGCTATAGCGTGCCGTCGGGCTGAGAAGGCAATGTATTACTCAGATTCGTCACCTTATCATTGCCCCAGGCAGTTGCTTCGATGTCTCCTAGAGCATCGGTAGAATAGTTGAAACTTTGCTAGCTGTCTAACGTTGTGTGTGCGTTTAATCCTGCAAATCGGTTCTCGAGGCCGGAAGCACCTTCCAAGCTGCTGGCACTCAACACCCTATATCAGCACGAGGAGGGTAACTAAAGTATGCATAAGTATGTGGTCGCTGATGTCTTCACGAGTACTCGGCTGGAGGGTAATCCAGTCGCCGTTTTCCTCGACGGTTCCGATATCCCGACCGAGCGTATGCAGCGCATCGCTCGCGAGATGAATCTCTCAGAAACTACCTTTGTACTGCCCGCCCAAGTCGGCGGTGACGCGAGAATCCGCATCTTCACCCCGGTGAACGAGCTGCCGTTCGCTGGGCATCCGATGCTAGGCACCGCCATTGTGCTTGGAGAGTTAGCGTCCGAGAACCAGATACGGCTGGAAACGGCTATGGGGCTAATCCCGTTCGAGCTCGACCGTGCGGATGGGCAGATACTGTCCTCCCGCATGCAGCAACCTATTCCTACCTGGGGAAGGTACGAACATGCTGACGAATTACTTGCCGCACTCGGTGTGGAGTCTTCCCGGCTGTCAGTGGAAGCGTATCGTAATGGACCGCGTCACGTCTTTGTCGCGCTCGACAACGAGGAATCACTAGCATGTGTGGAGCCAAATCTCCGCACGCTCGCAAAACTGCCAGATATGGCCGCTATTTGCTTTGCTGGTTCGGGTTCGCACTGGACGATGCGGATGTTCTCGCCCGCATACGGTGTAGCCGAGGATGCAGCGACAGGTTCGGCTGCGGGACCACTCGCGGTACACCTCGCGCGGCACGGCCTGATCGCTTTTGGACAACAGATCGAGATTCGCCAAGGCTTAGAGATTGGTCGCCCATCGACGCTACAAGCAAGAGCCGAGGGTGCGGGAGATCGGATCGAAATGGTCGAAGTAGCTGGCTCGGCTGTCGTTGTCGCTCGCGGAATGTTCTACGGTTGACAACGAAATTTCTGTTGTCTGCGGGCTTAGTAGTCGATGTATTGGAAATAGAGCTTATGATGCAATGGGTCAGAAAAATGGTTTAAGGGGGCAGCGGCAAAAAGTGCGTAGAAAGTAACTATTTGCCCCTACTTGAGATAGTTCCAGGGTAGATGCTCCTCTGGAACTCACATGCTATGCACGAAAAACCTGCTACTATTGAGTTTCATGCCGGGAGGTGCCTCCTCGGCACATGACTCACTGGTGGCGAATTCAAAAAGAGACTAGACCTCATCCAGTAGCATGAAGAAAACGAATGGTTTGCTACTTGCCGAGAAGGAGGTCACTGATGCCGCTCAAATCTTTGCCAATCCCACTAATTTCAGAAGAACAGGCATTAGCCACAAGAGGTTATTGACCGTTTTTGAAACATTATACTTTCACGCATAATTGCGAAAGGTTTATTGAGATACATATAGTATCAAAACTTATCTCAAAAACTAGCTCTTCAATTCATGAGTTTTAGCTGCAATTCTAAAACGGTTTTAGCTGCCTTTATAGTCCGCTGTCCGCCAGCTTACTATACTTCCTACACGCATCTTCCCAAGTCGATTCGCTCAACCCAATTTTCTGGAGTACGTCATCAAGCTTTGCTCCTCTCTTGAGACTGCGAACCACGAATGTGTCGTGCAGGACACTAGCTGTTACTTTCTTCTGAAGCTGGGTATTTCATGCAATTGCTGTAAGCAACTGTTCAATGAAACGGAGAGTGTAGGGGAACAGCGTATCGGTGACGGCATATTGCTGTACTTATTGCACTACATAGGTCGTCTCAGAAAACGGACTTTTTGAGACACATATGCCAACAACCGAAATGCAACAATCGCTATTGCTAGGGCAAATGTACTTAAAGAACTGATATTACTGGAACAACTGTATTGATCGGCTCAGACATGTATTTATCATAATAAAGGCTTTACATCATAAAATTTGAAGTATACGTGTATAAACTCCCCTACTCACATATTTTGTAATAGATGAGGTCAACCTAGTACCAATTCATTGCTTAGGAATTGGGGTTCGATCTTATCTTCTTTGACTAGCCCAGCTTCGTCACGATGGACGTGGTAGGCAAATTTGCTAGCAGTATCACTAATGGCTTTATGCAAAGCTACGTCTATAAAGTGAAGGTTAACGCCATCATCAGTTGCATAGCCTTCGGGGAGGGTGCCATCACCAATGAGCTTTTGAAATAGTGGTCGGCGTTGTACCTCACTGTCGTAGTGGACGCCACTAGCATAAGGCAAGAAGCCGAGGCCATTTGTAATGGGTTGCAAATCGGTGCCAAAGGAATCTGTGGTACCTCCGACGTGCCAGCAGATCGAACCTGCACTTTGACCAGTGAGGATAATACCTTTCTCCCATGCTTTCTGTAATAGTTTGTCGAGACCATGGACACGCCAAACGGCTAAAAGGTTAGCAACTGAACCTCCGGCGACCCAAATGACATCTTGTGACAAAATAAATTCTTCAACGTGAGCATGGTTAGGAATCGGGAAAAGTTCAAGGTGAGAGGCTTGAACTTTTTCACGGCTACAAGCATCATAAAAACTCGAAATAGAGCGTCTATCGTCTCCTAGGGCTGTAGCGAGGAGGCAAAAATTTGGTCTATCCTTTCCGGATAGCTTAAAGGCATACTCTAGCAATGGCCCAATCCGTAAAACTCGGTTCACGTACTGAAAGCCACCGCTTCCCGCAACTATGTGTTTTTCTGTCATAGCGAAAGTATAACAAAAAGATTTCCACGGAAGTCTTTCCATAGTACTTCCGAATAACTCGCTCTAGAGGATGTGCTTTGAACTACGCATATTACTCTACTGTAAGGCACAGCCATCTAAAAATCACTTTCCAAACAAGCGTTGGGTCAGCGTTGCAATGAATGTGACTTCGATCAGCAGCCCGACAAAGGCTTCAAAAGCAGCAACTGCCGTGAGTGGATCGTCAAGTCCGATACCGCCAGGAAAGAATCCACGTCCATGAAACGAGGTCATGCTGAATACAACTGACCCCAGTGGTGACAAAACTGGCCCGGCAGTTTGACCAATGATAAAGTAGGTTGTGGCAAAAGCTGCGATTACTAAGAGATAAGCAACAAAACTACGCCATGGTTTGTAGCCGTACCCGGCGAGCAGATCAAGAAACAGTGAGAACAGATATTGTCCATGTTTTCTTTGCCCTCGCAAGATAATGCGTTGCATAAGCTGGGCACGATAGGCAAAACGGACTGCATCTTCAGTAAGCCCTTGGTTCCGCAACACAATGGCAACTTGGCGATAGGCCCGCATTGCTTTCGGATAATTCCTAACAGGAGTTGTCTTAGGCTTTGCCCTCCGGTGAAATAGTCTCCGTTTTTCAGCTACAGGTTCGTCGCCTAATACAGAAACTGTTTGCCAATCAACAACTTCAACATTGACATCACTCCAATGAATATCAGCAAGGTAGAAGGCACCATCTTTGTCGTCGCTCATGTGTACCTTGTCGAGGCTCGTTTCTCCATCAAAAAAAGCTTTCGAGAGATGTGCCCCTTCTAAGTGGGCAAGAGTAAGGTCAGCCCCTTCCAGGTGTGTTTGATAGAGATTGGCGTTTCTCAAGTTTGCTCCACCAAGATTAGCTGCATCTAGTCTTGCATTGGAAAGTTGTGCTCGTTCGAAGTTCGCACGAAGGCGAGCTTTTTCGAGGTGCGCTTGCCATAGTTTGGCTTGTTTCAACTGGACGGTATCCATCATGGCTTCTTCTAAGTGCGTGCCGGTAAGAAGAGCGCGTTCGAGGTACGCACCGTAGAGATTGGCTCCTTCTAGGTGTGAATGGCTGAGGATAGCACCTTCTAGGTGCGTAAAAACGAGGCTGGCTCCCTCTAAATGAATTGCCTCTATCTCATGTTGGATATCTGTTTTTGGTCCATACTCCATCAAGTCCCCGCCTAATAGACAGGCTAATGGTAAGTTGTTCAAATACGCACCGCGCAGATCAGCCCCTCGAAGATCTAAGCCTTTACGCATAAAAAAGGTGTCGGGTAGTTTCTCGCTGTCCCAATCCACTGGTCCACGACCATTATCATGGGTTGCTAGAAGCCACTCTACATCAGCGCGACTCAGCCTTATCCCCCTAAAAGGATACGTAGCCTTAGCAATATCTGGTGCAACAGCTCTGCGCTCAGCAAGGTATTCTTGACGTTGGCCGTCAATCTCTGGTTCTGTGCGCCACGACTGGTTCCGCGCTTCCCAGTATGCCTTCCATGCTTCTCTATCATTGGTCACCGGACGTCTCGGCACAGTTGCTTGCTTACCGTCTTGTTCACTCACCAGAGTCTTCTCATTTCTAGATGAGCCATTAACCACAGCTTGGATAACGTACTCCATATATGTGTAGACGTACAACAAACCAAATTATCCAATAGCTCAAGCTCTACCGAGCCTAGCGCGGCAAGAACGCACCCCACTAACGGTCGTATAGTGAGACATGCGTGACATTCTCACCATTGGGGTCAGGTATTGATGCCAATGATAGAATCTTTTCAGAGTAGCTTACAGTTCTTTGGAGGTAGAAATGGCAGACTCCAGCAAAAAAGATGAGTACGATATTTTTATAGCACAATCCATCTATCCAGAAGCCGCTTTTATATTTACGTTTCAATTAAAATCTTTGGAAGAAATTAAAGATGACTGTTACATCGTACTTGACACGAATGTTTTACTTGCCCCCTACATTATAGGGAAAGAAGATCCAGGGAAAGATAACCTTCTTGAATCATGCCAGAAAATTTATCAATCCCTTATTGAGAAGAAACGTCTCATCATTCCAGGGCAAGTAGCCAGAGAGTTTGCACACAGAAGAGTAGACAAGATTGCTGAGTTGTATCAACAATTGTCCGAGAAGAAAGGAAAGATACAGCAAATACCAAAGGGGAAATATCCCTTGCTTAACGCATTAAGTGAATATCAACAGGTAGAGCAACTTCAAGAGGAGATTAACCAGAAGATACGAGAATATCAAAAAACAGTAAGTCAAGTATTAGCTCATGTCCAAAATTGGCAATTAAACGATCCAGTGCGATCTCTCTATAGTCAAATTTTTGATGAGAGCGTAGTCTTTGACCCTCAGTTTGACAAAGAGGAAATTAAGAAGGATTTACTCAAGCGGCAAGTACATCACATTCCACCTGGTTATAAAGATGCAGGGAAAGACGACAAGGGAATTGGAGATTTGCTTATCTGGTACACCATTTTAGAATTAGGGAAAGTCCAGAAGAAGAACGTGATTTTCGTGTCAGGAGATGAAAAGTCTGATTGGTTCAAGCAGAGTCAAAACGTAGCATTACATCTTAGATATGAATTAATAGATGAGTTTAGGCGTAATTCAGGAGGTTGCTCCTTACAGGTCATTAAGTTTTCGCGTTTTCTTGAATTATATGATGCCGAAGAGGAAATCATTGAAAGGGTTAAGCAAGAAGAAGCACAAATTGACGAGAGTTCAAGAGCAAGAAAATATTATCTTGACCAACTGCTGATTTTAATGATTTCTTTTCTTAACGCTTGGAAAAGCCTTCCCAGAGAAGAAAGCATAGTCACACAGCCTGGTTATATAACAAACGTTAGAAGCACAGCAGCACGCATTGTTATTGATCTGAATGATATATTGTCGCATGCCCGTGTGCAGAATTTATTGGACGAAGAACTAGCAAGAAAATTACTAGATATCATGGCATCACTGCAAATTTTAGAAGCAAAACCCTTGTTTCTTGATGGAGGAAAATCCCTGAAAGAGTTCAATGATTTAGCTAATGCAATAGCCTCAAGTATGGAAAATCTCTTAGAAGAGATACGAGGAAGAATACTACGACTATGAGAGGGTATGGCGGTACCGCAAAAGTGGTACCGCTTGCCAAGACAGTCCATGACCAAAAACAAGACAAAACGCAACAGTTCAATTAACCAGTTAAACCAGTTTCTACGTGCGCGTCAATTAAAAGTCTTAAAAATGACTGGTACTTAGAAACTGTAGTTACTCATAGGATAATATCTTTCTTATCTGATATACTGTTTGTGTGTTAAGCCTGTTGCTACCAATAAAATGAGTGGTTTGTGTCAGACAGTTGTTCGAAAGCAAATTTCGACTTGCGAACAAACTTCTTTGTCCTATCGAGACGCCTTATCTATTGTCTGCATGCCAAACGTGTACCGTTTTGTCATTACTAGCTGAAGCAATACGCGTACCATCACCAGACCAACTCACGGATGTTACCCAATCAGAGTGACCTCGATACGTGCAAAGATGGGTACCTGTCAATGCTTCCCAAAGACACACTGTTTTATCATTGGCAGCGGTAGCGAGACAGCTTCCATCTGGAGACCAAGCCACATACCTAACAGAATCAGTGTGCTCATGATAGCTTCTTACGTTTGCCTGAGTGAGTATGTCCCAGATTTGTACAGTATGATCTGAGTGAGCAGAGGCCAAATATTGATTATTGGGAGACCAAGCAATGTGGTTCGACCAATTTGAGCGAAAGTGATACATCGAAACGAGTTCTCCTGTCGCTGTACTCCATATGCGTATAGCCCTATCCCCACAAACAGCAGCAAGATGTCCTCCATCAGAAGACCAAGCAAGAGAGAGAATGGAAAAATCAGGTAGCCGCTTGTAGTGAGCATCATAGTGTCTGAGGGTTTGACCTGTATTGGTATCCCAAACATGGATAGTTTTGTCTCGCCCCATACTACTACATGCAGAAGCAATACGTTGCCCGTCTGGAGACCAGGCAACAGTATACACACTTGGCTACAGTCCAGAGTGATTTTGATAGAGGGTATGAGTCTGTCCAGTTGCCGCACTCCAGATATATACATTTGCCCCATCACCTGATGAAGCAATACGTTGCCCGTCTGGAGACCAAGCTGCTGTATAGATCTTTGCCAGCAGATTGATCTTGTTGAGCAAGCGGGTGTGACCACGATAGGTTAGCAATGATTCTCCTGTCTCAGCCTTCCATATTCGTACTGTACCATCTGCTCCTGCCGAGGCAATGCGAGTACCTTCTGGCTCCCAAGCTACAGCTAAAACCCAACTGGCGTGCATATCATACTTCTGGATCAGTAATTGTTTTTGTTGAGAAGAAGGTGTATCTTTGCTTTTTCTAGGAGATGTTCCTTGAAATATGGATGAAGAAGAACTAGCCTGTTGATTCGCTTCATTGGTCCCTTTCCCAGGTAAGCCCTGGCCTGAAACATTTTCTTGGGGGAGTTCCAACGCAACAGACAATTGTTCTGGTAATGCATAAACAAGTGGCTGTATATTTGCTTTGTGATACGTATTCAGCCAGTCTCGTCTTTTTTCACATGCACTAATAATCTTCTCAAAATCCCCTGCTATAAAGTTAGACACATAATGCCACTCTTGTAAGTAGGCAGGTATTACACATTCATCTAACCGAAATGGAATATGAAAGATAGTGTCCCTTGGCTTTCTCTTTGCCGCTTCTAAAACGACATGTACCTCGTAATGAGCATAACCTTCCTTGAGAAGAAAGGCCCGAGAAAGGCAAATGATAACAATATCACATTTCTGTATGGCCAGAGGAACTATAGATTCCCACCGTTCTCCTGGTAACAAATTTTGCTCATCGAACCAGAGTTCTACGTTATATTTTTGCAACTTTTTATAAATGGTTCGTACAATTGGTTTGTCTTCAGACGCATGACAGAGAAAAATGTTCAATCGACGTGAAGAATTGTTGTTCATAATGGTTAAACCATCTTTTTTGCTTCACCACTTCATAAGAAGAGAGAAGGCGTTAGAGACAAAATGACGTTACAACGAAATTACTAAAAATGGCTTGTCATCTTCATGGATTTTTTTACAAATCGCCATCTGCTGTGTCATCGATCAATGAAGAGACTCCGGCTATCCGAGCGAATGTGTTTGCATAATCAATCAAAGCCTTCCTAGTAAAGGCTATCTCTTGACGAAGCTCTACCGACTTCTCCCATTGTTGCTCATATGTTAGTATGCCAATGGATATGGGTCTCTTATCCTCATAGTCCTTTAGCAAAGGATGCCATTTTGAAAGTAAAGGGCGTAGGGTAATATTTAGCATCCGCATTCCTAAATAGCAGAGGGATATTTGAGCATTCTGAGGTTGTTGTGCTATTGTAGGGCTACAACTGCGAAGAATTGTCCTCATCAGATGAAATAAAGAATAGAGAGAAGACAATGCCTCACGTAATATACCTTTATCATCGAGAGCAACAACAGAGATACGTGTAACGAGTTCAATATAAATTTCCCAAGCCGCTTTCTTCTCATCATCACTTGGCTCCCATACATCTTGCGGTGCGTCTGCCTCAGACGTTTCAATATTATGGGTATATGCCAGTGCTTCATCTGGCTTAAACAGATGCCGTTGAGCTTCTTCATTTAATAAACCGAGTGCTTCAGGAGTCATCTGAAAAAGATCACAAAGTCGTTGAATCGAAGCTTGATAGGGAAGATGCCTTCCTCGTTCCCATTGACGCACCGTCTCTACACTTACATCAACCTGCTCTGCTACATATGCTTGCGTCCACCCTCTCCTTCTTCGAGCAAATGCAAGAAGAGTCTGCTTCGGTTGCAGAGATTTAGCCACAATCTCTCCACTCCTATCTGTCACTCGATAAAGCTACAGAACAACTTTCAAAGATGAGTATCACAAATGATTAGTAATATAGTATCGGATCAAAACAGGCAAAGCAAACTCATCAATATCAAACTACCTTGTAGATACTGTTTAGATACCGTCTAAATACTGTTTAGTTTCACTTCTCAGAGGTTTCTTTTAGAGATATGCTTTTCCTTGTAATAAATCTTTACCGGTATTTCTAGCTAAGCAGTACCATTTGTACATGATCCGAAATTCAGTCGTTTAGCACTAAACAATTTATACGTAGGAGAAATTAAGTGGACATATTCTGCTCAGAGAAACAGCCTTTAAAGGGTTTCCAACCTCAAAATCCCGAAGTACGAAAACGAATAAAGCACTTAATGCAATTAGTACTGATAGAGATGTGCTGAAACAAATTAAAGGCAGTACCTTTCTCATTTGTCTCATGCATTGCTCGTTCATATACCCCTACGGTAACGCGCGTTCTACTCTCGTACTCTAAGAGGTAATGCAACGTATCGTTAAAACTACTGTATGTCGTCGCTGTAATGCTACTTGCATAGTGTTCGTTTAACGTCGTTTAGACGAGGGCTGACGTTCTCGCCATTCTCTGGAAAAAGAGGTGAAAAATGACTCAATATGAAAGACAAAGAAGACGACACATACAGTTCGTTACCGCATTTGTACTCGTGCTCTTTTTAGCATCGGGATTATTTTTTACCGAACCGGTCAGGGCATCTAGGGCATCCAGTGTTCCACTCGTACTTGGTGAACTTCCCTATCAAAAGGTTGTTGCACATTCGCTAACTGACAAGGCACAATTACTCGTAAACGTTGCAAATGGCAATGTAATCCTACAAACGCAAGATTTACACATTAACGGTTTAGGTCCTGCTCTATCCATTATACGGTACTTCAACGACCTCGGCACTGGTTCGGGTATGGTGGGTAGTCATGACACATTAAGTATTGGACCCGATGTGCATGTCACTCAAAATGCCGACGGTTCTGCAACCTATCAGGGTTCCTCTGGTTTTCAAGTTACATACCCTTCTAATGGGACAGGCGGTTACACTACACCCGCATCGTACACCGAAGCTACTCTAGCAGCTGTGAATAGTGGAGGGTGGACGCTTACCTTTCACAAAACCAGTGAGGTATACACGTTTAATGGTGCGGGCAATCAAGTAAAGGACGCTTCTGCGAACGGCGAGGCGATCAATTATGCGTATAACACGAACGGTACGCTCGCTTCTGCAACGGATACGCAAGGTAGGGTTACAACGTTTACGAACTATTCGGGCACGAACGTCGGTACCATCACTGATCCTAATGGAAGAACAGTTAGGTATACCTACACCAATGGTCAGTTGACAGGCGTGACGGACGCAATGAATAACACATGGCAGTTCCAGTACTATGACACTCGTGGCAACTTGAACCAGATAGTCGATCCACGCGGATATACTACCACCTTAACCTACAATGCTTCGAATCGTATAGCTTTAATTAAGTATAACGACTACACAACCGCGGCAACAACTTGGACGTACACTTACAATAGCGGCAATACTATCATTACCGATCCCTTAAACCATCAAACGACCTATGCATATGATGCCTCAGGCCGAGTCACGTCTATTGTAGATGGAGTTGGTGCAAGTCACGGTGCAACTTGGGATGGCAATAATAACCAAACAGCAAGCATTGACCCCTCGAGCTACGCCACCACTTTAGCCTATGACTCCTTAAATAACCTCACGTCAACACAGAACCCAAGCTTAGCTAACGGTACACCTGGTGCCAAACAAACCTACGTTTATGGCAATACTGTTCATCCTTATTCACCATCAAGTAGCACTGATTCACAAGGCAATCTTATCTCGTACAGTTATGACACGAATGGAAACCTTTTGTCTGCATCAAGTACTGGGGCAGGATCAACGACGCAAACGATACAAGGTGATTCGAATGTATCTGGTGGTACTATAAACTGCGGCGCGCAACCTGGTGAGGTATGTACTTCGACCGATGCTAATAAGAACGTGACGAGCTATGGATATGATAGCTTAGGTAATGTAGTAACTGTGACGCATCCAGGTTCTGTAGGAAAGGACACATACACCTACGATAATCTCTCTCGTATACAGACGCATACTGATGGTAACGGCTCTACAGGAACCTTCAGCTATGATAACTTTGACCGCCTGATCAAAATGGCATATGCTAAAGATGGTAGCGTTGTAGACTACTCCTATGATCAAGATGGCAATATGACACAGAGGGATGATGGTTCGGGACAAACGCTTTGGACTTACGATGGCTATAACCGTGTCAAGCAACTCCGTCAAACCAATCAGAGTGCCTTGAATTACACCTATGACAACGCCGGGAATTTGATAACAGAGCAGGGACCTGCTGGTATCTTGACATACAGTTATGACAATGCAAATCAAATTGCAGGCGTGAATCAGTCCGTCGATGGTGCTAATGAAACGTTTGTCTTCACGAACGGACGACCGACGACAGTGTATGTTCCAGGAAATATCACGGAAACAATCAGCTACGATCGGGCAGGCCGACAAATATCAATCCAAGCAGTGAGGGGTAACACGACGCTGATCAGTTACTCCGCTACCTACACCAACTCGTTGGGTGCCGATATGCAGCTAATACAGTCGGAGACAAACAACTTAACAGGAGTAACGACAAACTATAGCTACGATGGACTGAACCGTTTGACAAGTGCATCGGGAACTGGTACAGGTACCAATAGCTATACCTACGCCTATGACAATAACGGCAACCGCACGCAGTTCTCACACAATGGAAGTTATAGTGCTATCTTTGGGTACAACACCGCCAACGAGCTGACAACGGCTGGAGGTGCTGCTGATGGTACCTACGATCAGCAAGGTAATCAAACCTCTCTCGGGACAGGCTTATCTTTCGGTTACAATCCGAAGAATCAAACAACCTCCTTTACCCCGCAAGGTGGAGCTACGAGCAACGCGAACTATCTCGATGCAGATCAAGCCGATCGAACACAAATTGGTGGCACTTCCGAGCAGAACGGTCTACTTGGTTTGTACAGCGACACAAGTAACGGAACGAGTACGTACTATACGCATCTTCCTTCAGGAATAAAACAAGTCCTAGGAGAAGTTATTGGCACCACACCATACTATTATCTCACCGACATTCACGGCTCAGTAGTTGCAGTAGTGGATGGGTCTGGTAATGTAGCCAATACATATAAATACGATCCCTATGGTAATACCCTGTCCTCTACCGGTTCGATTGCTAATCCCTTCCGCTATGAAAGCGGGTATTACGACGGGCAAACAGGGCTGTACAAATTCGGCGAACGCTACTACAATGCAGTAGATGCTCGTTGGACACAACTGGATCCATCAGGGAAAAATCCTGGATACATTTATGCTGGAGATGATCCGGTGAATCTGATTGATCCGAGTGGCACTGACTTTACTGGTTGTCTAGCAGCTGGTCTGTCCTACACGGGAAGCCTCGCTTCATTCGCTGCGGCAGGTATTTCCTATTTTAGTAGTGCAATTGACGGACCTGCAGGCGTAGCTTTAGGGTTAGGTTTTGGTGGAGCGGGCCTCGCAGCACTGGGTGCAGGAATTAGTTACACAAAGGCATGCTCTTCATGAAAAACTCACATAAGGCTCTAAACATCGTTATCGCCTTGGGAGGAGTCTGTTTAATAGCTGCCGGGTTGTTGGCGATTACCAAAAACGCCGTCACCTCAGTAAGCATCATTGTTATTGGTCTCGCGCTACTTGTAGCGTTAGCAAGCTTAAACTTGGGCAAGAAGATACGTAAGTAGTGTTTATGAGTCCACTACATACTATACTGAGGAGTGACTGCATGCTGTAAAGCGTGGGCATGAGCAGTGGGTGAAAGATCGCACTTCTCAGGCAACACCTGCGATCAAAATTCGCGACTCAGAAGCAGGCAAGCCGGTCATACTCCCGCGCATTGCTACCGGTAAAGAACTGATGAACTTCCTGGCCTATTCGCTTGCCACGTACCACAATCATCCAGAGCCGAGGTCTATTGAAGAGGCTGAGCTTATAGCAGATTTTTTCAGAATGTGGTCGACTGCCGAGATATACGGGACGAGATTGAACCACGCGGACACATCAGGGCAGAGTTTTCGATAAGTGAGGAAATTACCCAGTTGCGTGAAGCCGGACTGTGGAAATACTACCTTGCAGGCGTCTGGAATCAACCTTTCGCTAATCAAGTACAGATTTGTGATTACGCAGGCATGAGCCACGAAGACGTATTACGCAACTTTGCGTACACAGTTAAATCACCCCAGTCCAGCTGTCCAGTTGCGGGCAATGGGCAGCAACCTGTCGCATGGAATCCTTAAGCAAGAGGGTTACAATGGAGAGAGGATTCTCAGAAGATGAAGTTGCGCAGATTCTCTAACCTAGCTAATACGCATCGTCTATGCGCCGCATAGCAATACACAACCTTGGCTACGGCGTTGGGAGCATTTTCGTAGCCATATTACTGCTTGGCAGTGCCGTAGTCTACTGGCGCAGTACTCCAACCATGATCTATCTACCGGATAACGCTTCACAGCATAACGCGTCGGATATACTGGATAATTTACCAATTCGTGAAACATTTGTCCCCACATTATACGGTTTAGCGCGTGTGTTCCATACAACTGGTGGTACAGCAATCTATGAGTTGGCAGCGCGTTCAGGGCTGAACGCCTCACGCTGCCCTAATGTAACCAGACAAGCATCTCTAAATCCTAGTCGGTGCGTTAAGATAGATAGCTTCCACAGTTACGACCTGTTCGAGATGAACCGCAGTGATGCGAAGTTAGTAAGCGAACAATTTATCACCATTAATCACACCTTTGTAGTTGTTGTCTTCAGTAGCTATGGTCCCAATTATATACACACACTCGTACAGTTACCCCAGAGCCAAGTACCAGGGTACCTTATTGTAAACCAGAAGCTAGCAGCGAAAGCACAAACAGCAATGAAGCACTAATAAGGATATGCTGACGTGTGTGGTAGTGCAATGCGGAAAGAGCGGAAGCCTTATCCTTGTGCTAGCGATTATGGTGTTAAGGGTAGTAATTCTCACTGCAAACTTGCACATAAATGCTAAGGGCGATGATAGCCTTGGGTCTACGATTCTGCAGTGGCAGGGCTACTCGCCTATTACAATCTGACGGCTACGCCACTATCACTAATTGTATTATCTCTTTTGCCACTGATTTTACTTGTTGGAGCGGCATATAGGATTTCTGAAAGAAATTTCTGTCATTCCCTAGTTCTAAGCCCTAACTGTGCTTGCATTTTCATGGCACGGCTCACTACAAACAGCATTAACTACCCTTTACTACGTACCACTGCTTAAAAACGACCCAGCCTGTTGAAAAAGTCCAGGTCATCTCATCGTTTTACATCTGACACAAAATTTGAGTGGAGAAGACAGGCTAGTGTGAGATATGCTCATCCATATGGACCTTTTTCAATAAGCTGCTTTAAGTTTGAGAAACTATCCCCGAATGGTGATTTCGATCACGTCGGGCGATACTCCGAAAGTTTTCGCTAGTCCCTGCTTCGCCTCAGCGATTGTAAGACGAAACTGACTGCCGTCCTCGCGGTGCGAGGACGCACCGTGCTTTGCTTCTGGGTTGTCTTCTACTGGTGGCATTGATTGAAATTGGATGCCTTCCAGACTCACGCCTAATTTCTCAAAAGTAGTGTACCGGACAGGATTGCGCCACCCTTTCCAAATGTTCGCCAAGTCAATGCGGGCATACTGGTCGAAGGTGACTAACCAACGGCCATCGTCCACCGTAGAAGGCACTACATCGGCAATTTGTCCAATCATGAACGCTGTGCCGTGTGGTTCTTTGCCGTCACCCCAATCAGTGTAAGCGTTCCGGCACAGGATCGCGTAACGGCACCGTTTAGCATGTCCGCGATCCAGTTTCCACGATTGAGTTCCCCCAACTTCTAGGCAGGCCTCAACTGATTTTGCGGTGAACACCGCTAAAACTTCCTCGGTCATAATCGTTTTCTTCCCTTTATTAAAATGTTACAACGGTATTGATAAAATCATTATACTTTTTATTAATGGTATTGTCAAGGCTTTCGTAGCCATGTTTTTCATTTCAGAAATCTTGTAGCCAGTTGAAAACCCTCGAACTCCACAAAACGTAATCACAGTAGAAAGAAATCTTTTTCCCAAGCGAAGGAAGTGCTGTAATGATGGGAACCAAACGGCGAAAATTTGCTCCCCAAGTCAACGTGTCGCTCGAGGAATTGGTGCCGCATGATCACTTCTATCGGCACGTAGAGCGCACACTCGACCTCTCGTTTGTCCGTGAATTGGTCGTGAATACCTATGCAGGCCTCGGTCGGCCATCCATTGATCCCGTTGTGTTTTTCAAGCTGCAACTCGTCATGTTTTTTGAGGGAATTCGTTCGGAACGCCAACTCATGCTGCATGCTGCTGATCGATTAAGCGTGCGCTGGTATGTGGGCTACGATTTAAACGAGCCGTTGCCTGACCATTCCAGTCTGACGCGCATCCGCGAACGCTATGGCGTGGAGGTCTTCCGGCGCTTCTTCGATGCCATCGTTGAGCAATGCCAGCAGGAGAAGCTGGTCTGGGGCAAAGAACTCTACATTGATAGCACCCAAGTCAACGCCAATGCCGACCTGGATTCGCTGACGCCTCGCTTTGCGGTCGAGGCGCGAGCAGCTATGCAGGCCCATCTGGCCGCTCTGTTTGCTGAGGAAGAGAGCCAACCGGAGCCACAAACAGTAGAGACAGAGCTCGGTACCGCACCTCGAGAAGTGACTTCACCAGAGGTGGTGAACTGCACGGTGCCTATCTCACCGCCCGTCGTCCCCTCCGAAGCAGAGCAAGAGGAACTGGCTCGCGAGAATGCCACTCGGCACGATTGGATCGAGCAGGAAGGGCGACAACAACGTGAAGTTCATGGTCTCTATCAGAGGAGATCGGACTTCAAAGTCAGCACTACCGACCCTGATGCGACGCCGATGCGGCTGAAAGGGGGAGGCACGCATTTGGGGTATCATACCCACTATGTCGTCGATGGCGGCAAAGCACGTATCATTCTCCAGGTGCTGGTAACGCCTTCGGGAATCATGGATAACCACCCCATGCGCGATCTCATCTTTCGCACCTGCTTTCGCTGGAAACTGCGGCCACGCCACGTAACAGGTGATACCAAGTATGGCACCATCGAGAACATCAAAGCGTTGGAAGACGCAGGCATCCGTGCCTATGCTCCCTTGCCGGACTGGGAGCATCAGCGGCCCTTTTTCGGGCCCGCCAAATTCACCTACGATGCGGCGCACGATCGCTATGTCTGCCCGCAAGGTCAGTCGCTGCTTCCGTTTCATACTGAGTACAAGACCGAGAAGGTGGAGTATCGTGCCGATGCTGCCACCTGTAATGCCTGTCCCCTCAAGGCGCAGTGTACCCCCAGCGATCAAGGTCGGCAGGTGCATCGCTCCTTCCACGCCTCCTACCTTGAGCGAGTCAAGGGCTACCATCAGACCAAAGCCTACCAGAAAGCGATGAACAAGCGCAAGGTTTGGGTCGAACCCCTCTTTGCTGAGGCCAAAGACTGGCACGGCATGCGGCGCTTCCGGTTACGGTTGCTCTGGCGGGTCAACATCGAGGCCTTACGAATTGCTGCGGGACAAAACCTCAAACGCTTGCTCAAAAAGCGAGGATGGAGGCGGCGTCCTTTCCCAGTAGAGGGCCCCTCTGCCTTCTTTTTGGCTTCTTACTGCTGGTTCACTTATCCTTCGTTGGTATTTGTGTCTTTTTCTTCACTTATTAGCTCATCTTACATCAGGAACAAGAGGGATTTTCTTCTTTCTTGCTGATGAGCTTTGTGTAGGAGTTTTTCAACAGGCTGGACCATTTTTGGGACATCCCATTGTCACGTAGCATTACAGGAAGCTTATTAGGGTTGTTGCAGTATCAAAACGCATCTTGAAGCCTACCATTTCAATGTACGCGCTTTGACCGCATCTCGAAAACGTCATTTGTCTCCGTTATAATCCGCCGCCCGCCAGCTTCAGATACTTTCTCTGAGCATCTTCCCAGGTCGATATACTCAACCCAATCTTTTGCAGAACGTCTTCGAGCTTCGCCCCTTGCTTGAGATTACGAACGACGTAGGTGTCGCGTAGCACGCCAGCCGTTACTTTTTTCTGAAGCTTTGCGTGACGCGCTGTATCAGCGAGCATTCGTTCAATAAAGCGCGGGGTATAGGGAAAGAGGGTATCGGTGACGCCGTATTGCTTGACGTAATCGGCAAACACTGATACGACTTCTACTGGTAGCTTTACTTTCCGGTCTTTCCAGACGTGCTTGCCACTATGCTTGATCCAGAGTTCAGGCGCGTAGGCGTCGGAAAAGTCAAAGTGGGTGAGCTTCAGACTAAAGAGTTCTGCTTTTTTCATGCCGGTCTCCAGCAGAAGTAGTAGCAACAGGTAGGTTCGTGGATATCGGCTGGCGGCAACTCGCAACTGGTGGCATTCGCTCTCATAGAGGATGTCTGGTAAGGGCGAGGTCACTCTGACGTAGGGAATCGAGCTGGCAGGATTGACTATGAGGACGTGCTCTTGTACAAGCCACTTGAAATAGTTGGTTACTGACGACACCTTCCTGCTTACCGTCTTGGCAGTCATGGTCTTTTTCAACTCGCCGATCCATTGCTGAATATCGGATGTCCGTATGTTATTGAGCGGTTTACCATTGACGAACAGACCGAACTTTTTGAGGTCACTGGTGAAATCGGCAGGCGTGTACTTGGAATAGTTCCCACTTTGCAAATAGGCGTAGTAGGCTGGAAGTGTGTTGAGGATGGTCTGGTCGGACGAGGGCGGTGCAATCTGGTATGCCTGCGGCAGTACACCAGCGTATAGCCGTTGGTCAAACAGGGATGACTGCTGCGTGGTCATAGAACCAGTATACCAGTTCGCAGAGTCAGGCGCACTCTCCACCTCCAGCACCACCCTATCCAGCAGCTCCCTTTTTATATAATGACCCTAACTTTTTGTTGGGTAGGCGGGGCAAGAGGGAGAGCCTTTCGGACTCTGCGAACTCCAAAGTAATAGGGGAAACTACTGCGTAAGCTATAGAAGTTCATACGTGTAGTGTTCGTAGCCCAAGCCTGAAATACTGCGTATGAGCAATGCAGATGACAGGTATATTGGCATGTGCTGCTAGAGCAAATCCGCGATGAAATTCGAGCTGTACCTCAGGCGATTGCGGGCATCCGTGACACGGTAAATAACAAGCCGACCACAGACGCTATATTGCCCAGCTCCAAGCGGCATAACCAATAGTCGATGCAGCGCGTCGACTATTATCCTGGACTGGTACCTGCGTGAGGCACGGACAGCGAAAGAAAAGATTCAGGAGATGACGTACCTCATCAAATAGGCTCTGATAGCCGCTTTTCATCCATATGAAACATCGACACTTTTTATTCTAGTGATTCAGTGTTAGGCTGGTGATATGAAGAAAGAGTATCAGATTTTGCTACTAGAAGAGATTAGAGATCAAAACAAGGCACTCCTTGAAGGTCAGAAAGACCAGGCTACCCGCACTGATATTCACCGTCTTGAGAGCCGCTTGGGCAAACTAGAAACTGATGTTGAAGCAATCAAGGTAACGGTAAAAGCTACTAACCACGATGTCACCCATTTAGAACATCGTGTAGCTCGGCTTGAAACTGCATAGATAGCTTGATTTCTACAAAACAATAGACATAGGCTTATAGCCCCACCTTCGCTGCTGCGTTCTCGGTAAACAGCGACCCTTCGCGTATATATCCACGCAAGACTGGCAGTGATTTATGTCCCGTCTGTTTGGCGATCACTCGCTCGCTGACCCCAGCCTGTGCAGCTGCCGTAGCGAGACCGGCTCGCAACGAATGACCGGAGTAGTCCTGATAGTCCAGTCCTGCAGCTTTGGCACGCCGCTTGATGACTTCTGCCACTGCCCGGTCAGACAGGGAAGTACCGAGTTTTCCATGACGGGTAATTGACCGGAATGCCATGCCGTCCGTGATACCCGCTACCTCTTTCCATGTGTTCCAGGCACGAACTGGACATGTTTTGTGTTCATGGCCGTAGGGAATACCTTTCACAAAGCCCTCTCCCTCTTGGTCGGTTTTGGATTGCCGGAGTACCACGCGCAGACCGTCTTCGGTTTCAGTAATGTCGCTCAAACGTACCTGTGCTAGTTCCGAACGCCGGAACGCTCCGGCAAAGCCGAGCAGGATAAGCGCACGGTCGCGCTGGTCAATCAACGAAGTATTCAGTGGATCAACTAGCTTATAGATGATGCTGGTCACCGCAGGCCGCACTTTTCTCACCGTTTGCAGAGGAGCGTGGGTTCTTCTAATACCCTGCATCGTCAGCCTGACAATGGCTGAACGCGTTGGAGATTCAACGCCTGCCGCCGCATGTCGCTGGCTTATAGCCGACAACCGCCGCTGAATCGTCGCCACTTTGCAGTGCTGGGCTAACACGGTGAGGTAGGCCGCGACGGTTTCGGGTTTGGCTGGCAAGGACGCGAGGCCGTGGCTGTCGCACCAGCTGCGAAAGTCCCGCAGATCGGCCTGGTATGCTTTCCACGTATGGTCTGCTTTGGACCTGGCGGCATAAGTCGCGACTGCTGTTTGTGCTTGCTGCAAAAACGTGTTCGTTTCGGCTGGCTTGACTATGGAAAAATTGCTATCGTCCATGCGTGAAATGACTTCTTTCTAACTTCCGATAATAGATGGTTATCGGAAGTTAGTCAATGGGTATTGGAAGATACTTTTTAGGCATGCGAAATGGCGCAGCTAGTCGGCACTAAGCCATTTGAAAGCAGCCTTCGATATACTCGAACATACAACAACTGCCAATCCGCTTTACGGGCGCAAAGACCCGACCACTCAGAATATTTGCTAACTGCTTTGCTTGCTGGTAAAAATAGGTGTGAGGCGGTAGCACATGAGCAAGATATTTCTCAACGGTACGGTCAGCATTGACCTGCCCACCCTGATCGACACGCGTCTGCTCGTGCAAGCCAATAGCGGTGGTGGCAAATCGTGGTTGCTCCGCAGGTTGCTGGAACAGTCTCATGGCAAGGTCCAGCAGATTATTATTGACTTGGAAGGAGAATTTTCAACCCTCCGCGAGCAGTACGACTACATCCTCGCTGCGAAAGAAGGCGATACGCCAGCTGAATCGCGGAGTGCTGCCCTGCTTGCCAAACGGCTGTTGGAGCTAAACGTCTCGGCCATCATCGACCTCTATGAGTTATCCCATCAGGAGCGCAAGCACTTTGTCCATCTGTTCCTTACAGCCATGATCAATGCACCCAAGAACCTCTGGCACCCCTGCCTCGTAATCATTGATGAAGCACACGTCTTTGCGCCGCAAGCGGGACAGTCCGAAGCAATGGAGTCGGTTATTGACCTAGCCACGCGCGGTCGCAAGCGCGGTTACTGCGCCATTCTGGCGACGCAGCGTCTCTCTAAACTCCATAAAGATGCGGTTGCTGAAATGAACAATAAACTCATTGGTCGTACAGGGCTAGACATTGACCGCAAACGGGCGGCAGAAGAGTTAGGCTTCACTACGAAAGAGGATGCCCTCTCGCTCCGCAACCTTGCACCGGGGGAGTTTTATGCCTTCGGCCCAGCTATCTCCCCAGCTGTCGAGAAGGTCACAGTTGGCCCAATTGCAACGAGCCATCCGAAGGCGGGCGCACGGATCATTACGCAAGTGACACCGCCGACTGCCAAGATCAGAAAGATTATCGCCCAGCTCGCAGATTTACCGCAAGAAGCACAGCAAGAAGCACAAAACTTGGAGGGATTGAAAACCGAGAACGCCACCTTAAAGCGGCGCATTACCCAGCTTGAGAAGCAGCGACCCGTAGCAGAACCGAAGATTGTAACCGTTGAAAAGCCCAATGATAATCATCTCAAGACGTTACGCCACATACAGTCAATCGTAGCTCAGGCCCTGAACGAAGATCGTGCGCCGAAAGTTACAGTACCGGTCTCAGACCCATCATCTGATACAAAACCTATAGTTGGCGGTGCAATGCGTATGCTACAGGTACTCACCTCGCGCTATCCTATGACCTTCACGAAGTCCCAACTGGCACTACTAACGAATCTGTCACCGAAGAGCGGTACCTACGGAACATACCTATCGCTTCTACGGTCACAAGGGCTGATCGAGGTAGGAGCAGATGTCAGCATTACCGAGCAAGGCATGAATCTTGTAGGCACCGAAAAGCCGAAGCCGATGAATCAGGAAGAAGTGTTGGATATGTGGCGCGGCAATCTTACCGGCGGTGCGCGGCGGATGTTTGACGTGCTTGTCGATATGTACCCTCAGCAGATTGAGAAGGTGGAACTAGGCGAGCGCACAGAAATGTCTTCCAACAGTGGCACTTTCGGTACGTACCTCAGTCTCCTCCGACGGAATGGCTTAGCTGAGGTGTCTGGCTCCGCTATACAAGCAAGCTCCAAGTTATTTATATTAGGTACACCTACGCAAACCATCAGGAAATGGAACTGAAGCACTTGCTTATGTACTAGCAAAAATAAAGAAATTACATTCATCAATCAGCACAATACAGCTTACTCGCACCATCCCTATATTACGCTCATCACTTTAGAAACATAAAACCTCCCATAGATGTCTTGCGATCCCGTGAGAGGTTTTAGTACGGGTAGTATATCCGACCTACTACTGGTGCTTCGTCCAGGCGGTCAAGCTTGTTCGTCGATATCTTGCCCTTGCGCTTCCTGTAGTCTTTCCTCTAGCTCTTTAATGTCGGGGAGTTGATCTTTCAATGGTTCAGGCAAATCATTCGTGGTTTCGTAAGTCGCTACGCCTACCGGTCGGTTTATGCCGCGAAGCGCATATTCAGCCGTCACCGAGTTTTTGGACTTGCAGAGAATAAGACCGATTGTAGGGTTATCTTCTTCAGCTTTCACTTGCATATCTATAGCGGTCAAATACAAGCCCATCTTTCCAACGTACTCCGGCTTGAACGCGCCCATTTTCAGTTCGACGACAACGTAGCAGCGGAGGTGCGTATGGTAAAACAATAGGTCTATATAGAAATCTTCATTACCGACTACAATGTGGTAGTTGCTGCCAACGAAGGTAAAGCCTCTGCCCAGTTCAAGCAGGAAACGCTCTATGTGGGCAATAAGTCCACTTTGTACATGCCGCTCCTTTGTCTCGTCATTGGTTGTGATGAAATTAAATATATACGGGTCTTTTAAGACTTCCTGGGCGAGATCGGAATCAAGAGATGGGAGTGTACTCTTGAAGTTGGTGAATGCCTTACCGCTTCGATGAAATAGGTCTGTTTCGATCTGCAATACGAGAATATTACGACTCCAGCCATGCTTGATCGCCTTGTGTATGTACCACAATCGTTCCTGCTCATCTTTCACCTTATCTAACAATGTGATGTGGTGGTACCAAGTAATTTGTGCAAGTGGTGCTTGCACAAATTGTTCGTCAGGGTATGTTTCGGCGAATGCTCGCATATATTTGAGGTTGCGGGGTGAAAACCCTTTCATTTCGGGGAATGCAGCGTGCAAGTCCTGCGCGAGCCTATCTATCGTTTTCGCGCCCCAACCTTCTCGCTTTTGACGCTCAAGTATCTGTTTGCCGATGTGCCAATACAACATGATGAGTTCGGTGTTAACCACCATAAGTGCCTGAAGCTGTGCTTGCTGCACACGGGTCTTTATGGAACTGAGGAAAGCGGCGTAATCTGAGGGAAGCAAGTCGCTTTGCATGATAGAGGCAGTATAGCACTCAAAGAGATAACTATCTAACGTGGCTCGCATCTGGTATGCCCACTTCAATAAAGCTCGAAATAGTGATTTGTTTTTAGGTAAAGAGATAATGATCAAAATATTCATCAGCAATACGGTCAATAGTGGTCCGTTTCGCCTGCTCGACACATGCTTTCTACTCGCATGGCAGCTTGAAGACTTAGCGTTTACGTACATCGTTTCGTCCTATTCTTCGTCCGATGATAGTGCTTACACGTTATCCTAGTATTCATCATGTAACTATAAGTGTATTATTCTCTGAATACGTTGACATTTATACAACTATACTTTACACTCTTTACTAGTTAGCTAGAAAGCTGTTCTGGCTACGTCCTTTGTGCTTCGGCACACGTTCCATTCTCTTTCGGGAGAAAGGAGTTTGACAAATGGCTGATCCAAGGCAGAATCCCAGTTTTGGCAATGGCGAAGTTGGTGGCGATAACCGCTGGACTCCACCCGTCCACGGTACGATTGGTGAAACCGGTCAACCTGTGACTGTATCATTCGGTCAGGGAAGCCGAGAGGGGCACACGGGTATCGCTGGCGGGCACGTTACTGGCGATCAGTACTATGGCAACAATGGTCACGATCATTACGGACCTAACGGTCAGGTTCACGGTGATCGTGGTCAACTAAAGTAGCCTAACAATCTTTAACTTGTCAAGCTGCTTTAGTAACATCCTGGGCACGATGTAAAACTGCCCTCACACTGTAAAGGATTTGAGATATGCATACAGAAAATAACAAGGAAGGAATCGACGTTGCGCTAGGAGGAGACCTAGTGGCTTTAATTGAGTTGCTTTATTCGCACAGAGATAGTCGAAGCCTTGACTTACTTCATACCATTCTATCCAAACTTATTATGAGCAATGTTCGTGATACAAGCACGAGCTTTGTCGATCTTTCTGAATATTGTGAATCTCTCAAGCTCGCTCTCGATGGATCCTCTAAAGCATTAGAAGAGTCAAAAAGCCTGAAAATGCTGATTGCTCATGACTTGGAGCTACCTGACGTTGTCAGTCAGTAGAATTTTAGTCTGCTTAACCTTTATAGGTCAGCTTAGATATTACACCTGCTCTTCTCAGATGAAAAAAGAACCATTTTTATGATGCTATGTAACTACTTGCTTCGTCGCAGGAACAGAAGCTTTAGTAATTCAAAGCCTTCAGCACTAATCGTTACGCTCGTTTTAATAGCAACTCGAAGTACCGTGTCCCGCCGAACGGTATTTTCTGTTTCACGATCTTCTTTCCTTCCAGCGTGCTAGCGGCGTGTATCATGAACGTGCCGTAGCGTTCGTTAATTTCATCCATCGCCTCTGTCAGCCACCCTTCCTTATTCGTGCTGTCCAGTAGGCTGATCTGGCTCCGTGTGGAAGGCGTCAGCATATAGCAGGTCAGGCCAAAAGTACGGATGATCATATGCTTTGGTCGCTGGTTTAACAGGTAGAGGGCACGACGGTAGACTTCTTGGTTGGTGTAAAACGTGGATTTGAACATCTTGCGCTGTGCCCAGTGGTCTCCTGTCTGGAAGTGCGCCCACACCAGCATACCCCGCGCATCGACATTGTTGTAGCGTAGTTTCATGCCACTAGTTTCACAGAGGTAGTGGAAGCGTGGCAACAATACGTTGTCGTCGGCTGAGGGCTTATCCAGTACGTACTGGCGGCCGACGTTGCCCAGTTTCCTCGGCATGCCATCCACTTCATAACCCCGTAACCGCTGGTGACAATCCTCACCAATCATGCTACGGAACACCAGCCGCCGCAGCGTATCAGGTGAAGCATGAAAGAATTCGAGCGGCGTAAAGATACAGACAGCATTCAATCGTGCTTCATAATGTGAAGCTATTCCTGTAAGGTCGGTCAGATTGAGCGATCTATACATACCAAGTACATGCATGTGGTCAATCACATCGAGACCGTCAGGCTTATGTAGACTCGCCGCCATTTTCGCCAGGAAGCGGTTGGTGCCAATACCAACATTGATCCGCATCCATTTTCCGACTTCTACGCGCATCCGTTGCTTTATCTCCATGCCAATATCTACCAGCGAGCGTTTGTGGATGGTACCCAGCGTCCCGTGAAAGTCGATAATCCCTTCGTCGATGCTTTTCATCTGTATATGCGGCGAGTAGTCCTTCATAATGGCCGCCAGCTTCTGGTAGACGTAGTAATATTTCGGCGGATCGGTCTCAAGCATAATGAAGTCAGGGCAAATTGCTTTGGCTTCATCGAGCCGCATTCCGACTTTGATGCCTAACGCTTTGGCTTCATAGGAAGCGGCGATCACGCAGCAGTGTTTGGAGATGCGGTTAGTGACACCAATAGGCCGACCACGCAAGCTCGACTGCGCCTGCTGTTCCGTCGTGGCAAACGCGCTATTGAGATCAATGTGCATGATTTGGGGCGGCTCTTTGTTAATCTCGTGCATCGTGCCCTTCCCTGAGAGCCACAAGCGTCCATGTCAGGCCTTCCGCGTCAAACTCCAGGCGGTAGTCATTGACCCCTTGAATTGTATCCCATGAATGCCAACAATGCCCCTCAAATTGAGGGGCATTGTTGTATATCTCGAACATATGTATCATGACATTCTTCTCTAGTAATGCTATACTCCAATTCCTGTACTCACGCATTCGAGTATAGCTACACAAGAATAGAGGGATACATTCATGGCTCAAACACGTCCGCTGCGCCGGGGCACTATCTGGCGTGACTACCGATCTCTCGGAAAGCGTACACAAGCAGGTGTAGGGTGTGCTATTCTGCTCGGACTACTCAGCATGTGCCTGTGTACCGGCACCTCGATGGCTCAAACTCTCACGACCATATTTCCTGTGACCGTGACACCTACCACAGTACAGACCGCGAAGCCAACACAGGCAACGGTTGCACAAGTGGCTACCACTGTTCCAACACTAGCACCTACGGCGACGAAGCCAAAGCCAACAGTCGCACCAACGAAAGAGCCTGTACCAACGGCAACACCTGCGCCCACGCAGGCGCCGATCCCGACCCCAATACCAACGCAAGCTCCTGTACCGACGCAGCCGCCAGCTCCAACACAACCACCACCAACCGCACCTCCAGTTACGGGCGTGAATGGCAATCCGTGGGGGTACAACTTTACCCCTGGGAATGTCATCTACTCGCCGCCATCGGGCTTCTGCTCCTATTTTGCCTGCATTGCCAACTTTTACAATGGCAGAGGTTACGTAGAGGAGTGCCAGGACGGAGATTACAGCAAGTCGGGCGGCATCAGTGGTGTCTGCTCACATCATGGTGGAGCGTTGCAGCCGTTGTATTCGCATTAGGAGACAAGTGAAAGTGAGTACAAGCGATTTAATACAATTAGGTGTGCTCATTACTTACGTCATCATCGCCCTGGGAACGATAATCGGAGGCGTATTTGCACTGCTACGCTATACGCGCATTGTCCAGGATATTGAGGATAGACAGAAGCGTATTGACGAGGCAGGTGAGCGCAATATACGCCTTATCACCGACCTGACACAGAAAGCACAGACTATGGCGACGCAAAACAAACTGGCACTTATTGGGCTTTGTATCTGTGTTGGCCTCTTGCTCATTGTAGATCGCCTGCGTATAAAACCAAAATAGAAAGGTATTCGCTCATGGACTTAGAAAGGCAACTTCAGAACTTCCAGCAAAAGTATATCGATTTAGAGCAGCAGGCAGCGGAGGGGAGCCTGGAACGTCATGTGTACAATCAAATTGTACAAAGCATGATGACGAGAAAAGATACGCAACCACCAAAGCAACGAGCGTTTGAAACGCAGATATCACTGGTAGCTATAGCAAAAGTGCTTGACCCACCTGGCGAACGGCATGTGGTATGGGATGCGGTTAAAGAGCTGGAGCAACTTGCTGGCCTCCATCCACTTCGCTAGTCAAGAATGCTTCCAGGCGTTCAACTCGCTCCGCCAGTTCAGCGATCTGCTCACTCGTGGTAGGTATCTCGACAATCATACGCCTGTGAGACTCGGCAAGTTGGAGAAGCTGCGCGGAGTCCAAGTAGCGACGGCGACGGTCTGACGCATCGACATGTGGGGTAAGACATGCCGAGCGCAGCCATCGCCGTAGCGTAGCGGCATCTATATGGAATAGTGCTGCCACTGAGTCAAGGGTATAGATTCGCGCCACTCACCAGCCACCTCCACTTAACCACCAAATATTCAGCGCACAGTGCGCGAGACCCGCACGCTACTGACAGTATACTCCCAACTTCGAACTCCGCTCGGCTTGCTGCAGCAGCTCGTCGGTTGTCAGGGGCTGCTTCGGTACTTGTTCCATAGAGGCTATTGTACTCCGTTTCTCTACCGTCATCTTGGCAATATTCACAGTAAATAGTCGAAGCTATTGGGGGTACGTGCTTTGAAGGGATAATCGCCACTCTGTCATGACAATTATCAGCTTGAGCGCGGTGTTGGTTGGAGGTACGCTGTGAGTGCGAGCGATTATGAAGACACCTGAACAATCATCACCAACAGCCCAAGAAGCCTACGAGCGCAACTATATGCAAGTTGAAGACCTGATAGTCCGTATCGCCAACAAGGTGCATACGGACTACCACTCAAACCAGCCGAAGGATTGGGCTGACGTCGGCAACCTGGGACATACCATAGAAGTATTGCAAGACATAGCCGAGTTTTTAGGAGCGTCGGCATGAACCAAGAACGCTTGCACCCGACCTACCGTGTCCTCTACGAACTGGAAGCAATGCGAGGCACGAGTCTGCAAGGGCATCTAACAGCGTCATACACCCACTTAGTCAGTCTCTTCGGTGACCCGCTACAAGGCGATGGCCGCAAAGTTGACGTGCAATGGGTTATCGAAACTGAAGCAGGCGTTGGCACCGTCTACAACTACAACCTGAGTCAACAGGCCGAAGTCATCAAGAACAGAACCGACTGGCACGTTGGCGGCAAGGACGAAGAAACCTACCAGGCCATCGTGGGAATTGTACTAGGGCCACATCGAAGCGAAGGAAACCCTAAATGAACCGCTATCGTACATAAACCTGTTGTGCTGTCAACGTACTAACTAATCTAAGGAGCAGCCTATGGAAAGTAATCCCGAAAAAGACACGAACCCTAGTTTTGACACTTGGCTTACCCAGCTTGACGATGAAGAGATCACACGTTTAAGCACTGCCGCCGAGCAGCCATTCATTGATAAGGTTGATGACCCGCTTGGCCTCGCCGAAGCACTCGAGCTGGCGATACGCTTTCGCGGCCTGATGCCTGCATCCGAAGAGGATGTCACCAAGACCCTTTTATCCTTTGGGCTACAGCTCGGCATGGAACGCCTCCTGCGTGACGGCGACCTGACTAAAACAGAAGACTACACATTGGTGCCCGGCGAAGAAGGTGCAACAGTTACGCTAACCGAGCAAGGTAGACAGAGAATTATTGGCGACAAGCAGGACTAGCAAAAGACGACTTGGCTCTATTCGTGCCGATGGTATCATGGGTGACACGCAAGGAAAGCTAGCATGTCCCCAGAGAAGCAACCACCGTCACGCATTGACTGGAATGAACTCATCGAGACAGCCCTGACCGTCAAGGGCAACATGGGCTCGGTCTATAGTCGCTTCTACAACTACAGTTTCCTCAACCAGATGTACCTCTATATGCAGGGCGTTGCCGAGCCAGTTGCCACCTATAAGCGCTGGCAAGCCATTGGCCGCCAAGTCCTCAAAGGCAGTAAGGCCAAAGAGATTATCTGCCCCATAGTTGTGAAGCAAAAAGACGGAACAGGCGAGGAGAAAGAGGCGGTTATCGGCTTTAAGCCGGTACGCTGCATCTTCGGCCTGTCCGAAACTGAAGGCGACAAATTACCGCCTATCAGCCTGCCAGAGTGGGATATGGACCGGCGCTGCAAAAGCTGGATATCCGGCAAGTCCCCTTTACCCAATTGAACGGGAACATACAGGGAGTTTCACGCGGCAGGGAGATTGCGGTCAACCCGGTCGCAGTCAACCGTCTCAAGACCCTGACGCACGAAATGGCCCACATCGTTTTAGGGCATACCCTGCCCGAAGCTGCGGAACGGTACGCGACCCACCGTGGCATTTTCGAGTTCCAGGCTGAAGCAACTGCCCTCTTAACCATGAACGAGTTGGAAACTATAGACGAAGAAACAGCCGCCCGAAGTCGGGCATATATCCAAGGCTGGTTAGGCCAAGATCGACCACCGGAGACAGCGATCCGCCAAGTCTTCTCTGCGACCGAGCGGATATTAAAAGCCGGTAGGCTTGCGGTTGATGGGGCGAATCAGGAGGTGGAATAACATACTACGGCTCGCTGCTATCAGTGGTGCGGCGATCTTCAAGGAACTTATCAAGGTCAACTCGTTTCACGCGGTAATCACGGCCAACGCGATAGGCAGGTAGCCGCTTGGTACGCACCCACTCCCGAACGGTCTCTATATGCAACTTTAATTCGTCTGCAATATCCTGCAGCGTAATCCACTCAGTCAAAAGACACCTCTAGCGGTTTTGTCCTATTATAGTGTTTTGGTTAGTTTCCGTCAATCATTGCCAATTACCGCTATCTGTATACTAGGTCTTGACAAAACTGTGTATTACTGTGTAATATTGCTAAAAGAAACTTTTATTCGCGTAGATAGTCCTGGTTTTGGGTAAAACTGTTCATCCCAAGGAGGTGCGCCATGACCTATGGCGACAACTTTATCCCGGTTATACCGACCGACTATAGAGAGCACACAGCAGAACATCCGTTTTGTTGGAATCCAACCTGCCCCTGTCATGAAGACAGCGAGGAGATTAACGCGATCTATCAAGCAGTGCAGGACGGCCTGATGACACCAGAAGAAGCGACTGACTTTGTACTCGGTAAACTGCTGTAGAAAGGATACCAACGTGAATGATTTTCTTGTTCCGTGTGGTTTGCTGCTGGGGACAGTATTCGTGAGCTTCCTATTGATGTGCTGGTTTTTCCATGCTACCTACATCAAGGACTTGCGCCATCGTGTCCAGCGGCTTGAACACCTTGTCGCGCCACCCAGGCGCAATACTGAAGACGTAGTACCAGTACGCACCAGCACTCCTCGGCCCAATATACCCAGAAAGTACATCACTGTAGATCGTCAACCAAGATTTGAGCACGACTAGGAGGCACGATGGACGACGAAAGCAAACTCTTCCTAATTATCTGCTGTGTGGTGGTAATCTGTCTGACGATCCTGTACAGCTTACTCTTTATTGCTTTGTGGGACTACCGGCAATGGGTAGGGCTCAGCCTTCTAGCGGTAATTATCGCTGGTACGGCTGTATTTCTGCGTGGCAAGTTGACCGAACAGGATATACGGGTAGTGCGTTATAGACATCAAACCGAGACACCACTCGACCAGAACGGCGAACCAATGTATTACCACGAAGGCTACCAGCCGAATCCGCACCGCCATTGAGAGGCTATATATTGTTCGTTTGGGACGCAGAGGTGGAATCAATAACCTCTGCGTCGTGAGCATAGGTAAGAAGACGATGTATACCCGATATGATTCTGACAAACTAAGTGACGACAGTTGCGACGACCAGTAGGACGTACCTCGTGAACCCTACTCAACCGCTGCAATTCTATGGTATGAACTATGAAAACAAACAGAAAAGAGGCATATGCCATGCTCGAATCCCACGTAGTAGATATTTACTGCCGTGTTTCCACCGACCCTCAAGAAGACAATAGTAGTTTGGATGAACAGGAAGCCGTGAGCCGCCAGTTTTGCCGAGAAAATGGCCTAATTGTCGGCATGGTGCATCGTGAAGTGTTCAGCGGCTACCAGTATCGTGAACGGGAAAAACTTGATCTTATGCGGAGCCGATACGGAGACGGCTTAATACAAGGTGTCGTTATCCGCACGCTGGATCGTTTATCCCGTTCCCAAGTTCACAATGCCATTCTCATGGAGGAAATGGAGCATCACGGTGTAACGCTCTACTGCATTAAAGAAAATATTGATGACACACCGATGGGTAAGTTTATCCGCATGGTGCTGGCATTTGTGGCGGAGATGGAGCGCGAGAAGATCATGGACCGGACAACGACCGGTAGGATTAGTAAAGCAAGACAGGGCAATATTGTGTCTGGAAGTAAAGCACCGTATGGCTGGGACTGGCTCTACTATGAAGAAAGTAACGGAGGAAAGAAAGAAACCCGAAAAGAAGTTATTCTCCATCCTGAGCAAGCACCAGTACTGCGGTGGCTCGCCGAACAGTATGCCGCAGGCGTGGGAGCGCATAACCTACGCAACCAATTGAACGCGCAGGGTATTCCCTCCCCAACTGGTATAGAATGGAGTGATTTTACCATCGTCCGACTGCTGTCAGATGAGCGTATAACGGGGAAGAACGCCAAAATATTCGCCTACCAGAAGCGGAAGACCAAACAACCATTAGAACCCATCGATTTGCCTGATGGCACCTACCCGGCCATTATCAGTGAGGAATTGTTTGAGTTAGTGCAACAGCGGCGGGAAGCCAATAAAGCTGATGCGAGCCGTGGCAGCAAGGAGCCGGAGGAATATCTGTTACGTGCCGGGTTTGCCCAATGCGGCTACTGCAATAAGGTCATGCTGGCAGTTAAACACCGGAAAAACTACACCTATCGCTGTACGCATACGGATATGACGCATACCAACGTCATCCTCGCGAAGCAACTTGATGAACGCATTTGGAAGTGGCTTCAGCAGTTGGCCGACCACGTTAGCCTGATTGAAAAGGCGATTACGCTGGCTACCAGTTCCGACAAGATCGAGCGGGATGCTGAGGCTATCGAACAGAGTATTCGGGCGTGGCAGGCGAAGGCAGATAACTATCTGGCAGATTTGGACGACGGCAGTTTGATCGGCGACAGCCGTACCGCAATACGCAATGCCCTCAATAACGCCAATATAATGATCGTCCGATTAGAGGATGAGCGATTACAGATCACGAGCGGCATGATCGACAAAGAGCGGCAGAAGGCAGCGTATGAAAAAATCCTATCTTGGTGCAAAAAGGTCAAAGAATCGCGAGAGGAGCTGACCTACCAGCAGAAGCGGGATTTTTTACGAATGCTTGGAGTGGTTGTCGTCGTAAAAAACGTAAAGCCTTTTTACGACAACATGAACTACCAAGTTGAGGTCGCGTTGCCGATCATTCAAGAACTGACTGCTCCCCATAACCGTGTCACTTGCGACACATCTTCGCCCGAAGATATGGAGGTGACGCGCCAACTTGTGGATGCCGGAAGGTTATTGGATATCGAGTTGCTGGATCATCTCGTGATCGGCAACCCGCGCTATGTGAGCTTGAAAGAGAGGCTGAGGTGGTAAAAAAGATGGAGATGAGTTGCGAACGATACACCGTTCGCAACTCATCTCCATCTTTTTTACTAGAAAACTTGTTAGGCTTTCGCAGCGGCTTTCTCGCTTTTGCGTCGTTTGGGACGTGAGCCATTTTCGTTGGCTGCCTTCTCACCCTTGACTTCCAAAGGTTCGAGGGCGGCTTCGAGAACGTCGCGAACATCGGTAGCATAGACGAAGGTCATTTGCTCACGGAGTTCCTTTGGCATATCTTCGAGCAGGTCTTGTTCGTTCTTCTTAGGCAGAATAACCGTGCGGATACCGGAGCGGTAGGCCGCAAGAACCTTCTCTTTGATGCCACCAATGGGCATGACCTTGCCTCGTAGCGTGATCTCGCCAGTCATCGCCACATCCGAGCGCACCTTGCGTCCACTTGCCAGCGAGACGAGAACAGTAGCCATCGTGACACCTGCAGATGGTCCGTCTTTTGGAATAGCTCCTGCAGGAACGTGGATGTGAACGTTCTGGTCCTCGAAAACATTTGGGGACAGACCCAGCACGGCTGCATTTGAACGCACATAACTCAAAGCTGCTGTTGCAGACTCTTTCATCACATCGCCGAGTTGTCCGGTAAGCGTCAAGGAATTCTCTTTACCATGCATGGCTGCCGCTTCGATGAAGATGATTTCACCTCCTACAGGCGTCCACACGAGACCAGTAGCGATACCAGGGCGATCAATGCGCTCCGCCACCTCCTCGAAGAAACGCTGGCGACCCAGGTAGTCTGGAAGTTGCTCCGGTGTGACGGTGATTGGCGGTTTCTTGCCTTCCGTGATCTGCTTAGCAGACTTACGAGACAACGACCCAATCTCGCGTTCGAGGTTACGCACGCCCGCTTCACGCGTATAGTCACGCGCAATACGGCCAAGCGTCTCATCACTCACGATCAGTTCGTCCTCGTTTAAACCGTTGGCCTCAAGCTGTTTTGGCAACAGGTAGTTACGGGCAATATGGACCTTCTGCACCTCGGTATAGCCCGACAATTCCAGAATTTCCATACGGTCACGCAGAGGCGCGGGAATCGGCTCCAACGAGTTCGCGGTTGCGATAAACATCACTTTAGACAGGTCGAAGGAGAGGTCAAGGTAGTTATCGCGGAAATTGTAGTTCTGTTCAGGGTCCAGCACTTCAAGCAGGGCCGAAGAGGGATCACCACGCCAATCGGCACCCACTTTGTCCACCTCGTCGAGCATAATCACAGGGTCGTTGGACTCGACACGGCGCAGGGTCTGAATGATGCGGCCAGGCATCGCTCCGATGTAGGTACGGCGGTGGCCGCGAATCTCGGCCTCGTCGCGGATACCACCGAGCGACATACGTGCGAACTTGCGCCCAAGAGCACGAGCAATCGACTGGCCGAGCGATGTTTTACCGACTCCTGGCGGGCCAACAAAGCACAGAATTGGTTCACGATTGATCTGGCGCGCTACCTGCTGCGATTGTAGCGGCTGCGTTGGGCGTATATCGTCGGTCTCTATGCCATCTTCGATAGTAACCGCCTCTTTTGCACGCTCGACCTGTTCAGCCTTGCGGTCCTCTTTCAGGCGACGGACCGCGAGGTATTCCAGGATGCGGTCTTTGATTTTTTCCAGACCGTAGTGATCTTGATCGAGAATCTGGCGTGCGTGCGGTACATCGATTCTCTCGCCAGTCGATGTACTCCAGGGCAGGCTTGCGAGCAGTTCAAGATAGGTACGAATGATGCTGTATTCGGGCGAAACGGTCGGTAGCTTTTCGAGGCGCGAGAGTTCGCGGTTTGCCTCCTTGAGTGCCTCTTCTGGCATCTTCGCCTCGTCGATCTTTTCGCGCAGCTCGTTGACGGTGGCCTGCTCTTCGCTTTCCTCGCCCAGTTCACGCTGAATGGCTTTAAGTTGTTCGCGCAGCAGATACTCGCGCTGCATCTTGCCCATTTCTTCCTGGGCACTGGTCTGTATCTTCTTACCGAGTTCGAGAATCTCTAGCTCGTGTGCGAGGAATGTGCTGAGCTGTTGCATCTTCTCGCGTACAGAGTCAAGTTCAAGCAGTTTCTGGCGTAGTTCGAGGTCCATCTGTACAAAGGTAGCGATGACGTACACAACCTGGCGAGCTTCTTCCAAGTTCAGTGTTGCGGCGGCGACTCCCTCTGGTACATTTTGCACCAGACCAACGAGACGCTGAAAGTAGTTGATGACGTTGCGCTTGATAGCTTCCGTCTCATTATCCTCTTCCTGTACGTCTGGTCGGTTGGTAACATGGGCCATCAGGTAGGGCTTTTCCTGCGTGAACTCGCCGATATCGACACGCTCAAGTCCTTGTACCGCGATCTGAATGGTGCCATCGGGCATGCGAAAGATGCGCCCGATGCGAGAAACGGTGCCTATCTTGAACACGTCGTCGGGTCCGGCCTGATCTAGCTCGGCTGACTTCTGAGCGACGAGTACGACGAGCCGATTGCCGTGCATCACATCATCGATCAGACGGATGGAACGTTCTTGGCCTACGCCAAGAGGTTGGATAGCGAAGGGGTAGACGACGACATCTTTGAGGGGTAGAACCGGCAATACCTCTGGAATAGTCACATTCTCGTCGTCATCATGGCGACGGCGACGTGACTCTTGCTCCATGAAGGCAGGCCCCTCGAAGCTGAAACGGTGGTGGCGTCTTGGCTCCTCATCTTCCATTTCATCGTCGTTCTCTTCGTCCAACATAGGAGACTCGAATGCTGAATCCTCGTCGGGGTTAGACTGATTAACGATATCGACAGGAGTTGGCGTTTCCTGTTGCTCCTCCTGTTGCGGTGTAGTTTCGTCCGCGTGTTTGTCAGAGTCTATTTCTTGCTGAATATGGTTTTTTTTCATAACTCTCTCAACTCATACAATAAGTAATACTATTCCTAATTCTGTCCTTAACTATAGGTATGTATACGTTTAGGTCTACTCTTTAGTGACGCAGGGCAGTGTTTCGTAGGAAATACGTTTTCTTAAAAACGATCAGGATCGTGCTAAATAGGAGACGCGAAAAAGATTTCTCTTCTTTTAGAGAATGACGTAAAAAGGCAAAAGGTACAAAGCATCCATGAGAAGCCCTGTGTCTTTTGCCATTATAACAGTTTTGGGCGAAATACTATTCCTTCTTCTGCTGATTATTGCACGGAGGCGGAAAATTTGCAAGAGGATGTTTGACGGGTTCCTCCTCGTATGCTACTATGTCTCTATGTTTCCTTCAACGTATGTTTTGTAACCATTCCGATGTCGGACCTAGTAGCGCGTGATTAACAGGATGACAGTGATGTCATCCCTATGACAATGAGGGCAAAAGACAACATGATCACGCAAGGGATCAAACGTTGGCTGAAAAGCCTGTTCGCGTGGTGGCCCTGGGGACAATCCGCAGAAGTTGACTACGCGCAAGCCTCTGATACACGCATGCAGAGTACTACGCAAGAAACGCTGTTTTTCACAGCCGATGGGCCACATGCACAGCCAGCACAACCAGGCATCACCTCTGTCGCCGTTGAGCCACTAGAGGGAGAGCCACAGATTGAGAGTGGACGACCGCCTTCTGAAGAACGTTCCTCTTCACCGATGACACCATCCACAAAACCTATAGTAGATGAGAACAATACCTCCTCCCCTATCTTAGAAGAGAAGCCAAACGCGATACAAGAGATTCATGCAAATACGCAAGAGCTACTTGCACCAACACCGCAGCAACGCTTAGAATTTTTACGGTATCTAGTGGAGCGTGGTATTGTGAACGAAGGACATATAAGAAAACCATGAAGCCATAACGCGAGATGGAACATGACAGGGGTAGAGCTTTGTCACTACTATGCACGGAGACAAAGCTCTACCCCTGTCATATCTCTATCTTTTGAGATGACTTGAAAATTCTCCACATTTATGCCACTAAACTCATATTTTTATCGTACACTATTCTAGGAGGTGTTACTATAACATTGAGTGTCCCCATGCTCAATGTTTCCCCCTAGTACCGCCTCTTTCTTTTGGAGCGTTTTTTTCCTCGTTCCACAGCAATGTATCGTCGTTGCCGGGTAGTCTCTCCTCTTCGCCCTCGGCAGATGTACGTCTCCATTCAACACGCACATCTCCATTATGTAAGAGCTGAAGTAAGAACGCGTCGTAGTCACGCAGTAGGAAGTGCCCAAAGTTAGCAAGTAGCACCTGTTGGCGCAGATCGGGCCAGCGACGCACACGTTGCGCTCGTCCCTTTTGCAACAAACTTTCACGCAACTGCTGCTGTTCAGTTTCGACGCGCTCCTTATATTGCGTCTCAAACCATTCTTCGCCCAGTACGCCGCGATGACTTCGCTCATATACTAGACGCTGATAGCGGCATAGGGCATCGTTCATGCTAGCAAAACTGTCCTGTCTGCGTGTGGCGAAAACAAGCGTATAGGGCATGTCCTCAATCATGCCAGGGCGAGTAAGGATTGGTAAGGTGATCTGCTGAATAGGCAATACAAAATGACGTTGCAGCGAGGCGACGAACAGGTCGATCATACTGCTTATCGTCTTTTTACGGTCAGCGTCCTCTGTCGAAAGCGTCTTCCAGCGGTCTGTACGCAGGACCGCCGTCAATGGAATGGCAAGCGCGGGCGAGCGCATGGCGGTAAGAAAAAGCGTCTCTAGCTGCTTATGTGAGAGTAGAAGACAGAGTTCAGTGGGGGCCGTTCGCTTGTAGAGGAGCGCGAGATCGTCGCTTGTAAACATCGTATGCCCAAACGGATTGAGCAAAAGAATCGCTGGTGACTGCTCAATGTTTTGTATGATCTGTGGAGCGACCTCTAGCCAACTGGCGTTGAGGATACCGCTCTCTGCGGGCATGCGTAGCTCTTTTGTTTTTGCCTGCCGAGCATCCTTCCGTCTGCTGCTACCGGCTGCCAATAACAGACCATAGAGAGCAATAGGTTTGCTTTCTTGTGCCAGTGTCTGTGCCAGAGCATGTATCGGTTCCAGTGTGGGGTGTAAGGCAGTAGTGTTATTGGTAGTTGCTTTACGCCCTTTAGCGGCTACGCCCAGTGCATCGACAAAATAGCAGCGTTTGAAGATTCGTGTGGCCGCAAGCGAGCGGCAATATTCTGCGATATACTCGTCGAGGAGCCATGCGCGTAGTGATGCGAGGACAACGGGTTCCGTGAGACGGCGTGTTCGTCCGCGTCCCACAGGAATCGTTGGCTGTGAGTTGTCTTCGAGGTCGTTCCATAGCTGCATCTTGTCTGCATTTTACCATAAAAGCATAGCAATCTTTTCAACATGACTGCGTTTTATAACTTCAGCACTAATCTTCTTTACCTTGGTTTACTGCTCGTAAAAATAAAATAACAAAAACAAAAGACGCCCCGAACTCGGTTATGGCAGTTACATAAAATAATACTTACTTTGTGTTAGGTTGTTTAAGTATTGTATAGTATTGCATGACGAATACAAGATACAGCTACCACCAGTACATATTCTCATTGGCACATAAGGAAAATCAGCATGCCACATAATAATAACAAAGGGATAGGAAGCTTCACCCACCACTACATCCCCGCTACACAAATGGGGCAGCAGAGTCCAACGTTACTACTGCTACATGGGACGGGTGGTGATGAGAACGACTTGCTCGACCTGGGACGTATGCTTGCTCCTGGTGCCGCGCTACTCAGTCCGCGCGGCAATGTGTTAGAGAATGGTATGCCACGTTTTTTCAAGCGTCTTGCCGAGGGTGTATTCGATGTTCCCGATCTGATTCAGCACACACACGAACTCGCGGACTTTGTGGAGAGCGCGAGCAGAGCATATGGTTTCGATGCCGACAAGGTAATCGCGGTGGGTTTTTCAAACGGAGCGAATATTGCGGCGAGTATGCTTTTGTTGCGCCCACAGGTATTAGCTGCGGCTGTGCTATTGCATCCGATGGTGCCATTCGAGCCGGAGGGAATACCCGATCTCACTGGCAAACGGGTGTTTATCGGTGCTGGTCGTCGTGATACCCTCATACCAATGCAGAACACGGAACAACTGGTGCAACTGCTCCAACATGCAGGTGCCACCGTCGAGGCGCACTGGCATAACGGTGGACATACCATCACTCATGAAGAGATACGCGACGCCAAGCAATGGCTGAATTTATATTATAAAGAATAATCATGGCACAGGGATGTAAGCGTGCCTACACTTACATCCCTGTGCCATGATTATTCTTTGGAAAGAGAGAATTATGAAATACACACCAGTATTAGCTACATTAGGCTATATTTTGTCGCCGGATGGCAAACAGGTATTGATGATACACCGTAACAAGCGACCTGACGATATACACTATGGCAAGTATAATGGTCTGGGCGGCAAGTTAGAGGCGAATGAGGATGTTATGAGCGGGCTGCGCCGTGAGATTCTGGAAGAGTCCGGTCTGACCGTTGACCACGCTATGCTACGCGGAACGATCTCCTGGCCTGGCTTTGGTAAGAATGGTGAGGACTGGTTCGGCTTTATTTTTCGCATAGAGAGCTGGCATGGTGAGGTATTAGCAGGAAACCACGAAGGTACACTTGAATGGGTATCACTCACCGAAATCCCAACATTATCGCTCTGGCCCAGCGACCACAAATTTCTACCACTAGTCTTCGACGATGATCCACATCCATTTCACGGTATCATGCCATACAACAATGGTGAGATGGTCAGTTGGAGCTATCAGCGTGTGTAATATTTTTCTCATGGGAGAGACATGACAGGGCTGCCCCTGTCATGGTACGTTATTGCTTCTCTTTTGTTTTTTTCAATTCTTCGGGTTTGTGGGCCGCCTCTTTACCAGATTTATCGCTCTCCACGATATATTCGGGATTGTCCTTCGATGCCGCCACATGGTGCTTCTTGATATCGGTCGGCTCGGTGATTTTCTTTTTCACCTCGCCCGATGTCTTGCCTTGCGATGTATTCCACTCGACGTGATCACCGGATTTAAGCTTGTCATTATCTGCCATTATGTTAATCTCCTTTCAAATCTCTAGTACCACGTTTAAGAGACGACGAACCGTGACGATGTGGAGCATTCCGTTTTGTGGAATTCTTGTTTTATTTTCCAGCTAACTGTACAAGCACTGGGGCAAAGTTCTCCATCTGTTGTGCAGAGACCTGCAGGTAGGAAAACCCATAGTGGTCTCGCTGCTCAAGCAGATAGGCAACTGCTTGTTCAGTACTCAGTGGTCTCTTTGGAACAGACCAACCGCCTGCCTGGGAGGAGACAGGAACTTCACTGTCGGTGATTTCCAGGTCAAAGATCGTCTGGCTCAACTCCAGATCGGCGAAGCGTTGGCTTGCAGATTCTTTGATCCAGGCAATCTTTTGCTCCAACGGGGCGTCTGTTGGATCCACCCCATGCGTGGTGATTTTTGACCCGATAGCAATGATATCAGCTTCCCTGGCTGCCAATTTGAGCATCCGTTCTCCTGCACCTGCCACGAGAATAGGCATGTGCGGCTTCTGGACAGGTCTAATATTTCCCTTCACCTCTGTAATCGTGTAGTACTTCCCACTGAAATTGACCGTCTCTTCCGTGAAGAGCTGCTTCATCACCTGAATGGTTTCCTCAAGCTGGCCGACACGGGCACTTGCACTGGCAGATGGCATGCCCATCTGTTCAAACTCAGATGAGGAGACGCCTGCTCCCAGGCCAAGTTCAAAGCGACCATCGGAAAGCAGATCGAGCGAGGCGGCTTCTCTGGCGAGGAGTACAGGATGTCGATACCCATTACAGAACACATAACTGCCAACACGGAGCGATGTAGTCACTGAGGCCGCGACAGCTAGTGCCGGAATTGGGGCAAGAGTTCCTACGGTTGTGCGATCTGGGATTAACAAGGTTGAGTAGCCAAGCTCTTCAGCTCGGCGCGCAATGCTGACCCAGGCACTACGCGAGGGAGCTTGGGCCGCGACAAGGCCAAAACGAAATGGTCGGGGCATGGAAGTAATCCTCCTTTCGGATGAAGCAGGGCTTTCCTTTACAGGAGCCTGCGTATAGACTATTCTATAGACAGTCTATCCAATTTTTATTTAGATATACAGACTATACAATAGAATTGTCGGAAGGTCAAGTCATCTATGAGTCCTCGTTCGTATCGGCTCGGCCAGCGCCAGGCAGCCACTGAGCAAACCAGAGTTCGCATCATAAGTGCCGCTCGCGAATTACTAATGGCGAGTGATGGTTTCTCCTCTTTTTCTATTGATCAGGTTGCTCGTCAGGCAGACGTAGCCCGCATGACCATTTATCATCAGTTTGGCTCGAAGAGAGGGTTGCTCGAAGCCTTGTGCGATACCCTGGCAGCAAAGGGTGGGATGGAACAACTCGCGACCGCCTTCCGTCAGTCAGAGCCGCTCGACGTGCTGAACCAGTACCTGCTGGTCTTCAGCCGCTTCTGGGACGCGGATCGGCTCGTAACACGTCGGTTGCGGGCACTGGCTGCCCTCGACCCGGATTTTGAGCAGGTGATACGGGCAAGAGACGAACGGAGACGGCAGGGAGTACGCGTTATCACACAGCGGCTGGTCGAGCAGCAGGTCCTTCCTCCTGACGCGTCTCTTGAAGAGATCATTGATGTTCTCTTCACTCTGAGCAGCTTTGAGACCTTTGATACGCTAGCCGGACCTACGCGCAGCCTACAGGAGGTTGCGCCGCTAGTATGCCAACTTGCGCGTGCGGCACTCCATCTCAACAACAGATGATCGGATAGGGGCGGACGACAGATCATTACTCCGTCCGTGTCGCAAGCAGTTGTTTCATCGTATTGACACTACGCACAATACTTTTGGCCTCTGTCAGCACCATTTGTAGGCCGATAGTTGTCACCTGCTGAGTGGAGGAGTTCATAGATTGTGCGGCATGTTCCAGGGCAGATAAAGACTCCTTTAGATTGGGAAATGTTTCGAGTGGCTGCTCCTTCTTGATGCTGGTAGCGAGTATTTGGAGTGCTTCATCGACGGCATTTGTAAATGGTGTGGTCTCTGGTAGTGTATGATGGATGGGATTGTCCACTAGAAATGCCTCAAGCAAGAGGGTACCTTGCGCGACGAGGTCTGCCGCATCTAGTAGACCTTCGGCAAGCTCTGGGTCTATGCGATGTACACGGCGCGTCTCTGGCTCTTGCTGCGAACGCTGCACAGATAAGGCAGAGTCTTGTCAAAGCAATGATAAGCAAGCGTATACGCTCTGCCTCTTCAAAGAGGGCAATAAACATCTTGCCTTGCGGACTTCGCACGTTCGTATCACCCAACGTGGTGTACGCATTCAGTAGCGAGCTTCTTATATCGCGCCTGTTTTGCTCTTTTACGGAGTCGATAGTGTAATCGGCAAGTTTTTGGTACACGGAGGAAAGGGCAGCACGTTCTGGCGTTGTGTATCGTCGAGGGAAAGGAATAATTGCCAGTAGTGTTTGAAATAAGGCACCGACGAGCATTAACAGGGCTTGCAGTAACGCATGCAAAGGATCGAGTGCAAAGTGAGTAAGTATGATGAGAGCAAGCACTGACTGAATGCCAATCACCATCGCAGGTTGACTGATTGCGGCAAGTAGTCCCGCGCCAAAGCCCCACAAACCAAGAACGAGAATAGCTAACCAATCAATGCGCCCAACAATGCTGCCAACAAATGCAGAGAAGGCAATGCCTGCACAAGCCAGCAGCAAGGTACGTGTTCTAGCACGATACGTGTAGGTGAGGCCGACAGCCCCTAGCGTTGCCGCACCTCCTGCCAATGAAACGCCCTCTACTACATGACCTGTTGCCACCCCAAGCGCGAGCGGCACCACAAAGCCAATCGTCCCTCTTATAGCTTGAACGGCGGTGATTTGTGAGCGGTCTATATGCAGTGCTGATTGCCATGAGTGCTTCAGGACAGAGAGCCGGGATGTCCTATCATCTCTTTCCTGAGAAGCTGGCAAACTTGCCGTCTGATTGTCGCCCACTCGTCTGTTCTTCATACACCCTCTTAGGTCATGCATGTTTCTTACATACACGCATATAGGCGTATATTGTGACACACCTGCAAGCAGATCATATTTATTGTCGAAGGATAGCAGTTATGCAAGGGCTTCTTCAAAAATGGCGACGACACGGCTCCAACCTGCACTGGCGGCACGAATGTTGACGGGGAAGGCTGAGACGGTAAAACCGAATGGTTGTGGCAGTGAATCTAGGTTGCTCAACTTCTCGATCTGGCAATACTCTTTTTCGCGTCCGAGCAGGTGCGACTCCCAGAACTGGCTCTCGCCTGCCTTCGCCTCTTGCATCATGACATCAAATGGGCGATCAATGCCCCACGCATCAATGCCAATGAGATGCACGCCTTGATCGACGAGCCATTCAGTGGCCGAACGTCGAAGACCTGCATGCAGCATATCATACCCTGGTTGTTTAAAGAGTTTGCTGGTATCGGTGCGAACAAGGACGATATCGTATGGTTTGAGCGTGTAGCCAATGCGTTGTAGCTCCGCCTTCACGTCTTCGCTGGTAATGCCTTCACCACGTTGCTTGTGCGTCATGTTCAGCACAACGCCATCGCTGAAACACCAACGTAGGGGGACGCTATCAATAGTGCGCGTATTCCCGTGCTGTGCTGGTCCATAGTGAGAAGGTGCATCGACATGTGTACCAGAATGGGTCGAGAGCGTCACTTTCTCAACTGCCCACCCGACACCATTCGGCCAGTACGCTGGTCCCAGCCCAAGTAAATGATCGGTCATCTCCACACCTTGAGCAGGTGTAGTGTATTCGATATTATGCGCGTTCAGCTCAAACGCTGAGGTCGCGTTATCGAGGCAGTCACTAAGGTCGATGAGGGTGATACGCTTGTTGTGTGTCTCATAAACTTCTGGCATTCTGCTGCTCCTTGCTGTTCCTACGAGAGACCTACAACTGTAATACTATCACATGTAATGCAGCAAAGTTCACATGACAGGGCTTGCCCCTGTCATGTTGCTACGCACCTTTTGAATAGCCGATACATGTTTTATGCCTCTTGTATTTGATATATTCGCATGTTGTAGTAAGAACAGTAATATACAAGAGATACGAAGCATTCGTTCCTGCGAATTATTGCGCCCAGCCGTCCTTTTTGGGGACCCTGCCATTCAACGCGCTAAAGAAACAGATGAACCACGCACCAGCCTAGAGCGCAAAGCGGATGTTTTTGACACACGGGCATGACTCGACGGTTTCATCTTCCAAGGTTGGAGCTTATCTGCGGGCTACCTGCCTCTTGTACTTGCTCACTGCCATGTCATAAGCCTCGGCCAGTAGCTGCCGCACTTTCGTTTCAAACGTCTCGTCGCTGGGGTTGAGTACGCACACCCATAACATCCGACCATACACAGGGTGAGGCATCAACTGATCCAGGGCAGTGAAGTCGTAGCCGCTCGAGTTCTCGCCGCTTTCTGTCATGCTGTCTTTGACGGAAGGGAGGAGCGAGGGATCGCCGAAGAGCGAGCGAAACGTCTGCTTGCTGATGCCGATGTTCAATCGAAAGACAGACGGGCGGTTGAGATTGGAAAACGGGTCATTGATATCGCTCGTCACAAGTGTCACAAACGGAAACCTGTGATCCGGCGGCACGTTACTATCCGGGTTGTAGAAGAAGAAACTATCGCCCGAAGCGACCACAACATCCACGCCCCCAAACGTCTCTGTGATGTACTGGCTGATCTGAGCTTCGTTCACGGGTATTAGTCCTTTCCTAACTGGCTTTGCAATGAATGTCCGATCCTTTTTGTTCTTAACTTTAGGCTTATTGTACCACTCAGATGCAATAAAAGAGCAGATTACTGTACGCGCTTCACCTCAATGTTGTGAAGCCACAAACTCCATTGCTTCTTTCGCTAGTGGCAACCATTCCTCTTGGAATGTTGGTTCGAGTGCTATCCATTCCTTCATCAATCTGCCATCGTGACGAGGATCGAAGCGTTCTCCGTATCCAGAGGCGATAAGTCCATCCACTCGGAGTTTCGGAAGTTTAACAACGAGCTTGTCTTTGACGAGCATCGCAAAGATTTTATTGTGAATTTTTAATCCTGATGAGCCGAAGCCCTTCTTTGGTAGCGGTTCATTCAACGGCGAGGTTACATCAGGATTACTAAGAAGTTCTTCAGCAATTCTTAAAAAATACTCCTCTGGAGTGGTTGATGGATGATTCATGAAAAGAGTATCTCCTTATTTGATGCAAAATTTCTTTTCACACTGTACTCACAGGATCGATATCGACCTCCCAGTCGGGGGCATCGACGACTCTCAGGAGTCTGTGCAGGTCTGGGCCACGTGCGATGAGTTGCCAGCGATATTTGCTGCGGACACGCTCCATCATGGCTGGTGCAGGTCCGACGATATCGGTGTTGGGGAGTTGGAGGCGCACGATCCATCCGTTGAGGCGTTCGGCGAGCAGCAAGGCTTCGTTCTGGCAACGGTGCCGATTTTCGTGGCTGTACGTGAATTTGACGAATTGACGAAATGGGGGATAGCCGTAGCGTTGTCGCGCCTCGATCTCGGCTTGATAGAACTCGTGGTAGTCGTGGCGTGAGGCGGCGTCGATGCAAAAGTGCTGTGGGTTGAAGGTCTGGACAATTACGCGTCCTGCATCGACACCACGTCCGGCGCGACCCGCAACCTGCGTGAGCAGAGTAAAGGTGCGTTCTGGTGAGGCATAGTCGGGCAGGTTGAGAGCGATATCCGCCGAGATGACGCCGACCAGTGTTACGCCGGGGAGGTCAAGCCCCTTGGCAATCATCTGTGTGCCGACCATGATATCGGCCTCGTGGTTGGCGAAACGGTCCAGGAGTTGCTCATGAGCGCGGCGATTGCGTGCTGTGTCCTTGTCCCAACGCAGGATACGCGCCTCTGGAAAACTCTTCTGAATGGTATCCTGCACCTTTTCGGTACCGAGACCAAAGTAGCGGATGCCCGAACTATTGCAACTGGGGCAGAATTGTAGCATCTTACTCTTGCGTCCGCAGTAGTGACAGAGCAGGATGCGCTCGGTAGAATGGTAGGTCAGCGCGATATCACAGCGATCACACATGGCGGTATAGCCACAGGCGCGACACAGAATACAGCTTGCTGCGCCGCGCCGATTGAGGAAGAGAATGGCCTGCTGTCCCTTGCTCAGCACCTGTTCCAATTCCTCTTGCAGACGACGACTGATGATGCTGGTATTGCCCGTATGCAGTTCTGTACGCAGATCGATGACCTCAACGGGTGGCAACGAGGCACCGATACGTCCGGGTAGCTCCACGAGCCGATACACGCCCTGCTCGGCACGATAAAATGTTTCAACCGACGGTGTAGCACTACCCAGAACAACGGGAATACCGAGGATTTTTCCTAGCGTGAGCGCACTCATACGTGCATGGTAGGTTGGTTTGCGCTCACCTTGCTTATACGCGGCCTCATGCTCTTCATCCAGAATGAGAATGCCGAGATCGGGCAGGGGCGCGAACAGGGCGGAACGTGAGCCAATCACGACATCGACCTTGCCATCACGAATGCGTCGCCATTCGTCGTAGCGTTCGCCCGCGCTCAGTTCGCTATGAATCACCGCAACTCGTTCGGGGAAGCGACCCGCGACACGCTGTACCGCCTGTGTCGTGAGGGCGATTTCTGGTACCAGCACGATGCCGCGTTTACCTTGCTTGATGATGGCTGCCAGTGCCTGTAGATAGACCTCTGTCTTGCCGCTCCCCGTTACACCATGCAACAAAATGGGATGCGAGGCATCGCCGAGGATATGCTCCAACGCTTGCTGCTGATCGGGCGTCAAGGGTAGTGGTTGCGAGGCTGGAATGGCACGTCCAAAAAAAGGATTGCGTCGCGTCTCCGTCATCTCGATGGTGATAATGTTTTCGTACACAAGCGGTTGTAACTGTTTTTCAGTGAGTTCACATGCCTTGCACAACATCCCCGGCGTCCAATATTGGCCGGAGGCAGGAGCCTGTTGTAATAGTTCAACGGCGGCAAGTTGGCGACGTGCCAGCAAACTCTCCTTGTCCTCTTCCGAGAGCGTCAGCGTAGCGGTCGCGCCTGGAACCGCCCATGCGCGACCCGTACTGCTTTTGGCACCAGCTTTTCCACCAGGACGCCGCCGCACATTGTCGGGAGCCATAACGATTGCTTCGGCCTGCGCCATGTTTCTCACTGCCTGCTCTTCGACGCCTTGTCGCCATGTATTGAGCGTTGCTGGTGAAGCGATGAGACGCACAATACGCTGTGTACGTGGCTTCGCCTGTGGTGTATGTAGTTGTGCGTTCCGCTGGATGACGCCGCTTTCGAGAGCCTCTTTGAGTACCTCTTTGGCGCGTTTGGGTCCCAGCATCTCCTTGAGTCGCTCGATATCCAATTCGCCCTCTTCAAGTAGCAAGCCAATCAATGCCTTGATGCGTAGTGTCTGTTCACTCGCCTCGATAGGCGAGTCTTCATCTTTGACGAGATGCAGCACAACCTGTGAACGTTGCATCAAACCAGGAGGGAGCATCATGAGGGCGACAAACGCGAGCGGAGTTACGTAGTAATCTGCCATCCACTCGGCAAGGACGCGTTGATGGAACAGCAGCGCGGGTTGTGGATCGAGAATGGCATGCAATGGACGTACTACCTCGTCGTCGCTCTCGAATATGAGTACATCTTCCTCATCAGGCGAGATTGTCCACACAATACCCTCGACGAGTCGCTCACCATAAGGCACCGCCACCAGTTGTCCTGCACGTAGGTCGGTCTGGAACTCTTCTGGCACGCTATAAGTCAGCAAGGGGTGTTCCGCCTGCCAGCTAGCGGCAGCGGTGAGAATATCTGCCAACATGATGTTTTACCGCCTCTCGAATTCGTGCGCTAGTGCGGACAGGCCGAAATGGACCATTGTAGGGCGACCATGACAGCAGCTATAGGGTGCCTTTGTCTGCTCTAGCTGCTCGATCATCTCGCGCATCTCGCTGACCGTCAAAAAGTAGTTAGCCTTAATCGCCGCTTTACAAGCCACATTTGCCAGTGCCCGCTCTTCCCACGTCTCCGTGTTACCAAGATTGTCCGGTGCGGTAAGTTCAAGCAGCAATTCGTGTAGTGAGCGTATGTTCATCTGCTTCACAAGAATTGTTGGCACCGCCAGTATTGAGAGTGTGTTGCTCTCGGTCATTTCAAGTGAGAAGCCAAGCTGTGTCAACTGCTGCTGATATTCCTCTATCGCTTCTAACTCACTCGGTGCTAGCGCAAGGTTCATTGGTGTGAGCAACAACTGTGAGATAGGTGTGCGTGCCTTCATTGCGGCTACCATGCGTTCTAACAGAATGCGTTCATGTGCGGCGTGCTGGTCGATGAGGTACATGCCATCTTCACCCTCGGTCACAATGTAGCTTTGTGAGAGTTGTCCGACAACGCGCAAATGTGGTAAATGACGTTTTTGCTGCTTTTCATACGTCAAACCCAACTGTAGAGACCGATTTATTGCGTCCTCGTCGGCATGTGTGATGTCCACAGGACGCGATAAATCGGTCCCTACGGTGGGAACATCTGATAACGTAGATGTATTCGCAGATGCCGAATTGGGTAGAGACCGATTTATCACGTCCTCGTCGGCATGTGTAATGTCCACAGGACGTGATAAATCGGTCTCTACCACCGCTTCGTTTGCTGTTTGTGAAGGGACTTGAAGCGTTTTATCGCGCCCATTTTCGCTGGCATGGATATGATTTTGCCAGAGACGCGAGGGCAACGGTGGTTTTGTGCCGCTCTCTTCTTCCGTAACAGTGAGCCAAGGATTGTCTGGCGGCAATATGAGTTCTTCCGCCTCATCTGTTGCAGGGAGAGAATGTGCCCCATCGTTTTCTACGCTATCCTCGACTCCCTGTGACGTTTCGTTGTCAGGAGAATGTTCGGATGCGTCGCTTTCGACATCATGTGTTGTGTCGGTCGTGCGTGGGTTCCATTGCGGCATCGTGGGTTCTTCAAGCAAGGCACTCCGCACGGCACGCAGAACGGCGGCAAAGACACGTCGCTCTTTCAAGAAACGAATCTCCGTTTTTGCCGGGTGTACGTTGACATCGAGCAGCGTTGGATCGATCTGGATATTTATTACTGCGATAGGGTGGCGGCCTGATAGCAAGAGGGAGTGATAGGCACCTTCGACGGCGGAGGTCAGCATGCGGCTCAGGACCCAGCGCCGATTGACGAAGAATGAGATAAATTGGCGTGTACTCTTATAACTTGTCGGGCGGCTCACATAGCCCGTCACAATAGGATATTCCAGGTCGTCGGAGCGGTCAGGCTCGGCAGGTATACCTGTAGGAACCATCTGCTCAGCGATTTGTAGTCCGTAGACCTCGACCAGTACGCTTTTGAGATTGCCGTCGCCCGGGGTGGCGAAGATTTGTTTGCCATCGCTGTAGACGCTGAAACGAATTTCGGGATAGGCAAGGGCGTATTGTTCGAGCAGGTGGTGACAGTGGCTGATCTCGGTGTTGCGGCTCTTGAGAAACTTGAGACGCGCGGGGACTGCACTGAACAGGTTGCGAACCGTGAGCGTCGTACCTTCCGGTGAAGCTGCCGTAGTCGCCTCTGACATCTCACCGTTTGCGGCATGAAGTTGTGCGCCCTGTGCAGCCTCACGATGCCGACTGAGTAGGGTGACTTCGGCAACGGCGGCAAGGCTCGCGAGTGCTTCACCACGAAAGCCGAGCGTGGAAATATGTTCCAGGTCGTCGATCTGCGCTACCTTGCTGGTGGCATGTCTTGCGAGTGCCAGCGGTAGCTCAGCGATGGGGATGCCGGAGCCGTTGTCGGTGACGCGAATAAGTTGCAGCCCACCCTGTGCAAGGTCAACGCGAATCTGCGTCGCGCCCGCGTCGATACTATTCTCAATCAATTCTTTCACAACCGAGGCAGGTCGCTCGACCACCTCGCCCGCCGCGATCTTCGCGGCGACATCGGGCGCGAGTTGACGTATAGGCATAGCAAAGAACTCCATAGACCAGCAAATAGTAGAGAAGAGAGATATAATAATAAGAACGAGTGTTCACAAGCCATTATAACATAGAGAGACGTTCTTGAATAACCTGAATACGGTCCTGTTTTGCTAAGTGTAGTAGTAAGAGCATGGTACAATCAGTAAAAATGTACTTAAACGAGGAAATGTATATGATCTGCCGAGACACAATAGGCACAGTTACTACAATCCCCGCAAACAGTTTTCGTATATACAATGCAGGGAACGATATTTCTCCTCTTTATTATGCTTGGTGATGCACTTTCTATCTTTGAGCATATACCAAATGCATCTATTGATTTTTGTATGACCAGTCCTCCCTATTGGAATAAGCGTCAATATCATAATGGTGGCATTGGGCTAGAAAAAAACTACAAAGACTACCGACAAATTTTTATTGATTGTTTGCATCTGCTTACTTTGCATGAGCCTGGAAATGAATTGCATATTGTACCGGAGATTAGTATTCCTGGTGGGAATGTCGATTATTTCCTGGTTTCTGTGAGGAACAAAGAAATAAAAGATTTTGTCGGCATAGAGTTGCAAACCCTCGACACCACTGGTACTATTTGGCCTGAAAGACAGAGATTCGTCATTAAAGAAAAGTGGCATTTTCTTTAATAACGAAGTCTGCTATTAAAGGAACCTTTAATAACGAAGTTGCTTATTAAAGAAAAAGGCGCTTTTCTTTAATAGCCAGCCTCTATCTTTCAGTAGCAGTTATGTGTGCAATTGTTTCCAACCACTCCTCTACCTCTCCGCTCTTCGGGTGCCCCATCTTTTCATACAGCGCAAAACTCTCATGTCCCCATGTACGTGCCATTTCGTACTCACTACGGCCCTCGGCGGCGCGAGCGAGGCCGAACAGGGCTATGGCGACGAGTTCTGGCATCTCCATTGTTTGCGCCGCCCTGTGGACGCGTGCGAACTTGTCGGCGGCGAATGTCCACTCGCCGCATTTGAGGTGTAGTTCGCCCCACTCACATAACGTCTCATTGGCTACCCATGCGTGTTCAATCTCACAGGCAATTTCGTAGCTCTCGTTGAAACACTGTGTGGCAAATATATGATGTCCCCGTAGAGTCTCTATGATGCCTATATTTTGTAGTACAGAGGCCATACGAAAACGACCCTTTCCCTCGTAGGCAAGTTCCAGGCTCTCGTATGAAAGTTTTTCTGCCAACAGATAGTTGTGTTCCTGGATCGCGAGAAAGCCTTGATTCATAAGCAGCGCACTGATACGCTCTTGATGCTTGATGCTTCTCGCGTGGAGTAGCCCCTCTTCATAGCGTTGCCGGGCAAACTGATAGTTATGCTGATGGACCCCATATGCCCCCAGATTTTGTAGCAACGCGCTGATCATTTCGTTATCCTCACTGGCCCGTGCAAGCAGTAGCCCTTCTTCATAGCAGTCACTTCCATGCTGATATTCTCCGTGTGCATAGGCAACCTCGCCGAGACTCTTGAACAGGCTCGCCATAAAGCTTTTGTTCTTGAGGATACGAGCAAGTGCCATGCCCTCTTCTATAAAAGGTTTGACACGCTTATACTCACTTCTATGAACCATTAACGCGCTCCAGCGCGTGAGCAGTATGCTTATTGTCTCGACATCGTTACTTTGTCTCGCGGCAATAAGTCCACGCTCGTATACGGCGTCTGCGTGTCTAAATTCACCATGCAGTTCGGCGATACGTGCAAGGTGTAGCCGTGTCAGCGCAAGGTTTCGTGTATCTCCAATGCGTTCAGCAATAGACTGTGCTTTATCGAGATATTGTTCCGCGCACTGGTGCTGTCCACGCACAAGCCAGAAGTCCGCAAAACTATTGACACCATTCAGGAATAGTGTGAAGTTCTCGCACTCACAGGCAAACTCAAGAGCGGCGGTAATGTTTTGCGATTCGCGTTCGAGAAGGGCGTACTGCTGTTTATGTGTTACAACAAAATGCACGAAGAACGAGATCATGCGGTCTCTGGCAGCTACTCTTGCAGCGTCGCCAACGTCGTGCGCGGTTTTTGCATAGTCCGCGATCACTTGATGCAGCGTATAATAGCCCCGGCCCTGACTCTCGACCAGCCCTGCATCAATGAGTTCGTCAAGCACATCGGTTGATGCAGCCGATACCGCAAGGGCAGCGTCTTCCTGAAACGTATTCGGCTTGGGCGGAAAAACTGCTAACATTCGTAACGCGCTCTGTGCCCCGGCAGAAAGGTGCCTATCGCTGATGTCGATCACTGCCTGTAGCGAAAGTGGAGTGCCGTTAGCAAGGTTGGACATGCCCATCGTAAGGTCGAGTGGTTGCGAAAGTTGGAGTCGTTCCTCAGCAGAACCGAGGCGTCCAACTGCTTGCACGAGGCGTCGCTGTTGCCTGTTGTATGTCTGGGTCAGTACATAGCGTCCCATAAGTATTAACGCAAGAGGAAGGCCGCCTACCGAGTACACAAGCCTATAGACATCGTTCAAAATACTTTTACTGGTAGGCACTATATTGGTGAGGAGCGTTACGCCATCACTAACAGATAACTCATGAACAGTTGTAGTAGCGTTTCCCGCGATATGCAGCGCAACCTCGGCCCGTCGGGTTGTAACAAGATAGGCGCAACGTGGATCACCTATTTGCAAGGCAAGTGCCTCTTCGATACTCCACACATCATCAAGCACGATGAGCATGGGTCGCATGCCAATTATATTACGGAGTGCTTTGGTCAAAGCTGCTACGCTTGAAAGTTTCTCCATCTGGGCAGTAGTAAGACCTAGAAGTTTCCCCCAACGACTCAAGAGGTCGGCGACATTTGGTCGGTCGCCAAGTCCTGCCCAAAGGATGCCACCCGAAAATGCTGTACGGACCTCTTCGTCATAAGCCAGCGTGACCGCAATTGCGGTCTTACCAACGCCTGGTAGTCCTTTCAACGCGAGCGTTGTCTCTACCCGTTCATAGAGAAGTCGGTGCTTGAGTTCAACAAGTAGCGTTTCACGTCCTACCAGCCGGGGAGATGGAAGATGTGGAATGGCAGAATCATACACTGGGTGTGTCTGTATACGTTCATCCTTTTCTGCTAAGGGAATAAGACTCAGTTCAGCCGCACTTTTGTTAAAGAGTTCACAAAGCTTAGTACGATAATGTGGTGAAGGAAATGTCGTGCCACTTTCCCAACGTGAAACAGCGAGTGGCTGGCTGTCTACCTTTTCTGCAACATAACTTTGAGACCAACCCCTACGAATTCGTTCCTGTCGCAGCAAGATGTTCGGAGTCTTCTGACGGTGCGCCTTCGACATTATTGCTTCTGTCTTTCTCTTGCAAAAGGTCTACTGAATACGTTGATAAAGGATCATCCCTACGCTATAAAAGTTGCAAGCGTTACGCATTATTCTTCTGGTAAGGTGTTAAACCATTGTATAACATCATTCATACGCTCGTGACGTTCCGCCGCGAAAATTTCCAGTGCCTGTCGGCCTTTATGCCATGCCTCGGCATAGTGCCCTTCGTGTGCGTCGATGCGGCCTAACCCAAAAAGTGCATGTGCGATCAATTCTGGCGTCACAATGGTTTGGGTAAGTGCAAGAGCTTCACTAAAAAGTGCTTTAGCCTGTAACCAGTCTCCTCGTCCGAGGCGAGCCTCGCCCCATTCATCTAGCGTCTCACCGATGAGCCAGCGATGCCCAACGTCACGCGCAATGGTGAGGCTTTCCTGAAAGTAAGTATCAGACGCGGCGTAATGTTTCAGCAGGCTCTCCAGCATACCCAGATTTTGTAGCACGTTACTAAGACGAACGCGATGTCCAATTCTACGTGCGAGATGCAAGCTCTCCTGGTAGTATACATTTGCCTGTATGTAATCTTCTGCACGAATAGCAATTACTCCCATCAGCATGAGCAAGGCACTCATGCGTTGTCGATGCTCCATCGCACGCGCCTTATCGAATCCCTCTTGTACGTAAACCCTGGCAAGCGCATATTCGCCGCGCTTGATCGCTTTCGCGCCGAGATTTTGCAACAGGGTACACATAGTTTCCCAATCACCGATCTTACGAGCAAGCGTTAAGCCCTCCATGTACAGTTGGTCGCCGCGTTTGAATTCCCCTAAGCAATCTACCGCTTCGCCAAGGATTTTCAGCAGAGCAGTAATGCGCCACTGGTTGTCAATAGCTCGTGCGAGTAGCAACCCCTCCTGGGCGAAACGTATGGCATCGTCAAAATTGCCACGATTAAGTGCCGTCTCACCTCTGTTCGCCAGTAGCCTGCTCATCATCTCCTTATTCTCAAGTTGTCGCGCGAGTAGCATACCTGCTTCATAGTGTTGCTCTGCAAGCTCTAATGCGCCACGCCGTTCAGCAATACGACCTAACGCAAGCCAGAGACTAGCTCGCATAATGCTTTGCGATGCCCATAGTGCGTCTTTGTGGAATGTTGACGGACGAGGAGGACGTGGTAAAACAAGTGCTTTCGCATAACCTAACGCACGTTCCAGATGCGTTTCCGCAAATGTATACAAACCGCGTGCCTCCCAAAACGATGCAAGGTTCAGAACAATTAGTATAAATGACTCATGCATCTTATGCTTCTCGGCCAATTGTAATGCAGTGAGCAGGTTTATGGCTCCTTGTTCCAGAGATACGTAGTCTTGCTGATACTTCATCGTAAAATCTTCGCCATAGAAAACGAGACGTTGTTCCGCGCGTCTATCAGGTTCTTCAAGTCGGGCATAGTCGGCTATTGTTTGATGAAGTGTGTAACGGTCAGGTACACTTGCCTCCAACAGACCTGCATCACTTAATGTGTCCAGCATCTCTACGGTGCTATTCGTAACTGCGAGTGCTGCTTCTTCCGAGAAAGTGTTCGGTTTCGGCGCCAGGAGCGCAAGAGCACGAAGAGCCGGCTTCGCTTCTTGCGTTAGCTGTTGGTCGCTTAATGCGATAACTGCCTGTAACGAGAATGATATGTCTATAGGAAATTCCGAGGAGTGTTCTACTGTAGGGATGTTCTGTGTCAGGCGTAAACGCTCTTTCACGTCCTGCAAACGCTCCAACGCGGCTTTGATACGACGCGGTTGATCACTGTGGGCATGGAATTGTAGGTAGCGACCCATGATTGTTAACGCGAGTGGCAGGCCACCGGATGCACGTACCAGTGCGCGGGCCAACTCTGGTTCCTGGGCGACGACGTTTGATGCGAAACGGGCAAGAAGTTGGACACTGTCATCCTCGTTCAGTTCGTAGACAATCTCCGCGTGTTCTACCGCGAACTGCACCGCGAGTTGCGGAAAGCGTGTTGTCAGCAGGTAGGCACAATTGGGACCGCCAACTTTGAGGGCCAGTGCGTCTTCAATCTTCCATACATCGTCCAGCACGATAAGCAGAGAGCGTTCTCCAATCATAGCACGTAGTATGTTGGCCCATGCTGTCGCGTGAGTGAGTGTTGCAATTTCGGAGGGTGCGATAGAAAGCAATGCGCCCCAATTACTGAGTAGAGCTAGTATATTAGGATGCTGCCCTATACCAACCCAGAGAATACCGTGCTGAAAGTGGGCCTGAATATCGGCATCATGTGCGATTTGCTTGGCAAGTGCGGTCTTACCCACTCCCGGCAGACCCTTCAAAGCGGAAAGGGCAAGGCTTTGCTGGGTGAGAAGACGTGTTTTCAGCCGCTGCAGCAGGTCGTCGCGTCCCACGAGTCCTTTTGTCTGTGCTGGCAAAGATGAAATCGCGAGGTCATACATGGGCAGAAGAGATTGACTATGCGCGTCACTTTCAATTGCTTGTTGCCCGGCAAGTGGCAAATGGGGACCATCTACAGTAGTCTTTTGGTGCGTGCTAAATCCCAGTTCCTCGTCGTTTCGTTGAAAGAGATCGCGAAGTTTTGCACGAAAATATGAACTGGGACGATTCACGCCACGTTCCCATCTCCCCACTGTGAACGCACTCGTCCCAACATTCTGTGCTACGTATTTCTGAGACCAGCCACGCGCCTCGCGTTGTTGCTTCAAATGCTGATTAGGATTGTCACTCTGCACGCTCTTTTTTACCATGATAGCACCCTTCTCGCTTCACTGAGTTTCCTCAATATGTAAAATGGCGTCATTATTGCTCTACTATAGAGACGTTTTGAGAAGAAGACTTCTAAATGACATGCATTTGATATGTTTTTTAGCACCATAAAAGGGCATACTGAGGGTATAACAAAGGTAACGTTTAGTCAATGAAAACGAAAGGGATACATTCGTGAGACGCATCACCTCTACTTACCTGTTGTCCTTTAGGGTAGGTCCTCATGACGAAGATGAGGAGGAGAGAGATAAACAGTAAGTAGTGCCAGCAAAAAGAACAGCACAGGCTTGACCTGTGCTGTTCTTTTTGCTAGCACTAGACAATCCTTGTAACCCTTGATACGATAGTATGTATCTGTTTCTACAAAAATGAAAGGGTACATGTAATGACACAACTGGCGACATACATAACAGAACATGAGAATGCGTTCCTCGAAGATTTGAAGGGGTGGCTACGCATCCCCAGCATTAGCACCTTGCCAGAGCATACAGATGATATGCAGAGGGCGGCAAACTATGCTGTTGCACAATTGCAGCACATCGGCTTCGACAACACTGGCCTGATCCAGACGCAAGGGCATCCTCTTGTCTATGCTGAGTGGCTCAAGGCAGCAGGGAAGCCAACGGTCCTGGTGTATGGACACTACGATGTACAGCCCGTTGACCCCGTTGAACTGTGGCATACACCACCATTCGAGCCGACAATACGCGACGGTAACATCTATTGTCGTGGAGCCTGTGACGACAAAGGCCAAACGATGCTCGTCTTCAAAGCCTTGGAGTCACTTATGCAGGTCAACAGGACACTGCCCGTGAATGTGCGTGTACTCATCGAGGGCGAGGAAGAGGCAGGAGGCGAATCTATTGAACATTATGTCAAAACTTCGCCCGAACGCCTACAATGCGATGCTGCTTTTATCTGTGATACGCATATGCCTGCGAAAGATATCCCCGCGCTTATCTCCGGTCTGCGCGGCATCATCTACACAGAGGTCGAGGTGCAGGGTGCGAGACGTGACCTCCATTCAGGCTCTTATGGTGGTGTCGCGCCAAACCCACTGCATGCACTCGCCATCATCATCAGTCGCCTGAAAGATGCCGACGGGCACATCCATATTCCGGGATTGTACGACAAACTACGAAAACCAACGCACGCGGAAAAAGAGTTCTGGCATAACGACCCACTCCACATCAACGAGTCGTTACGTGCAGAGATGGGTGTTACGCAATTATCAGGCGAGCTAGAATATCCACCCTTGGAGCGTATCTCAGCACGTCCGACGCTTGAGGTACACGGCATCGTTGGCGGCTTCACAGGCGAGGGCGCGAAGACGGTTATTCCAGCTGTTGCGAAGGCGAAGATCAGCCTGCGCTTGCCAGCCGATCTTCAATCAGCCGAGGTGTTTGCGCTATTTGAACGAGCGGTGAAAGACGTTGCCCCTCCTGATGTAACGGTCACAGTGCGTAACATCCATGGCGGCGAGGGTATTCTTGTCACACCAGATAGTCCACCCATTCGGGCGGCGATACAGGCTCTCAAAGAGACCTATGGTAAAGAGCCAGTGTTCCTGCGCGAAGGTGGCTCTATTCCTATTGCAGCCCTCTTCTACGAAATACTCGGTGCCCCCGTTGTGTTGATGGGCTTTGGTCTACCTGATGACAACTTGCACGCGCCGAACGAGAAATATTCGCTTGACCAGTTCTTCAAAGGTGTACGTACCGTTGCCCGTTTTTTTGAGTTGATGGGACAGTAGCTTTTGTAGGGGCTATTATTTATAACGCCCTCGTGCCAACGAACCATGTGGGTAAGAATTGAGGGAAGGAGACATTTGGTGGAAAAAGTCAGGGAACGAGGGCGTTATAAATAATAGCCCCTACAGTATGTGCGTCTCGTTTCATTCCTGTTCATTTGTAAGTGCCCGTTGCCAAGCGTAGGCTCTCCGTCCCAAAATGATACTATAACGAGATAGAGTTTGTCTTGTTATAGAGGAGGAACTATGTCCATATCCAATCTTGAGCATTTGAAATCTGAGATAGATGAGCGCGTGCCTGATCTGGTGGCGATGCGACGCGACCTGCATGAGCATCCCGAACTGGCTTTTGAAGAGCTACGGACCTCTGGTATCGTGGCGCAACGGTTGCGCTCACTTGGTTTAGAGGTGCAAACAGGTATCGCGAAAACAGGTGTTGTGGGTCTGTTGCGTGGTGAGGCGAGCGCTGAGACCGCGAAAACGATTGCCCTACGTGCCGATATGGATGCATTGCCTATACACGAATTGAACGATATCGACTATCGCTCTCAGATCGATGGCAAGATGCACGCCTGCGGACATGATGGACACACCTCGATTCTGCTCACCGTTGCCGATATCCTGAGTCAACGCCGCACGGAATTGACGGGCAACGTCAAATTCATCTTCCAACCAGCCGAAGAGCAAATTGGCGGTGCCGAGCCGATGGTCGAAGAGGGGGCATTGCAAGGAGTGGATGGTATCATTGGTCTGCACCTTATCAGCAATCATCCACTTGGTATGGTGGGTGTGCGTGCGGGTACCGTCTTCGCCAGTGCGGATAGATTCGTGCTGACGGTGCGTGGCAAAGGTGGACATGCCGCCATGCCAGAAGGTACGGTTGACCCTATCGTGATCTCCGCTAACATTATCAACACCCTACAAACCCTGATCAGTCGCGAGACATCGCCTTTCAGCCCAGCCGTTATCACTATTGGCACCATTAATGCTGGTACCGCCTTCAACATCATCCCCGAAACTGCGGTGATGCAGGGAACGATGCGCTCCTATAGCATCGAGCATCGTGAGAAGCTGCTACGACGTATCACAGAGGTTGCGACGGGTGTGGCGACCACGATGGGTGGAAGCTGCGACATTCAACGCTTCGATGGATGTCCTCCCTGTGTCAATGATCCTGCGATGACGGAGCTGGTGTATAACGCAGCCGTTGGTGAGGAGAACGTCGATACTAGCGAGAACGTGCTTACAGCAGGTAGCGACGACATGGGTGTCTTTCTCGATGCCGTTCCTGGTTGCTACTTCATCGTCGGCTCTGGCAACTCAGCAAAGGAGACAACCTTTCCGCATCATCACCCACGCTTCAACGTAGACGAAGACGCACTGCCAACGGCAGTCGAGGTCCTAACGCGTGCAGCATTGGATTTTATTGAATCGTAGAAACCAACGGACGACCCTTGTGGTCGTCCGTCCTCTCCATTTCCACTCAACTCTTCTTAATTTGAACAGTATTGACCCTTGTGGTCGCCCGTTACTAGATTAAAAATTAAAGAGCATGATCGCGTCCAAAGCCCCTAAGAGCGAGAGGTTCGGAGTGTACCTCTCGCCCCAGCATGCACGAACACAAGCAACGTCGTGACTTGAGGCCATGACCGCCGTCAAAACGACCATCATGGATTTGAATGGTAAACAGAAGGACCAAACGGAGGCTCTGAGAGAGTATAGCAGTTCAGAGACACTAGCCATTCGCCGTTCCATTCCATCCATTTTCTTGTCTGGGAGTGTGCTTACCCATAGTGTAGCTCATGCGTGTTAAAGCGCGGTTATTGGAGGGTTAAACTTTTGTGGAGTTTTGTTATGACGTGGAAATGCTGTAGGGGCTATTATTTATAACGCCCACGTCCCCATCGACCACGTTTCCTCGCCATCGGGTACGTTCCTCAATGATCGCTACCATTGTATATTGGGACGTGGGCGTTATAAATAATAGCCCCTACAATTCTCCAATCTCCCACATTATCATATGGCACCAATTTTTCACATATCATCCCACTGCCACAAAAATGAATATTTTTTCATCCAAGTATGTTATAATAAGCGAGACTATGGAGTTTCCTGTCCCTTATGACTTAGGGTGGCAGAAGATTACAACTTTTGTAGAGACAACTCGTATACCTTTCCGAGAGAACCCTATGGTATCTCCCTGTATACTGAATAAAAAAGTAAGTAAATAAAATGAGCGGTGAATATATGTTAGAATCGACAATCAATGCTACGAATCCACTGAATGTCATCGGGTCGATTGCACAATCGGCGCGTGAGGTACGTCGGAGTCAGCACACTACTAGCACTGGTACGCTCACTGATGCCGTAGAGAGTGCAAATAGTAGCCTCGCACAGGCGGGGGTTGTGGTTGAGTCGATGAGCGACGCTGGCATAGTCGAGTTAGTCCTACGAGGCGACCAGAACGTCTTTGCGCTTCTCGTTGAACGTTATAAAGACGCGGTACAGAATCTCGCCTATCGCATGCTTGGCAACACAACCGAGGCCGAAGATGTAACGCAAGAAGCATTTGTCCGCGCTTATACGCAGCTTGCAACCTATAAACCGGCACATAAATTTAGTACGTGGCTACTCTCTATCGCTTCGCACCTCTCGATTGACCAGTTGCGGCGCAGACGCTTTTTAGCACTTCCTTTGGAGGATGTGCCGTTTCTGGAATGGATTGTCGATGCGGGCGTCAGCCCTGAACAAGCGGCTTTACGAGGGGAGCAGCATGATGAGGTACAAACGTACCTGCAACGTCTCCCCGGCAAGTATCGCGCAGTCATCGTGCTGCGCTACTGGCATGACTTTTCTTATGATGAAATTGCAGCAGCCCTTAACCTGACACCTGCGCTGGTCAAGGCGCGTCTTCATCGTGCGCGTGAACTGTTAGCACGTTATATGCAAAATGGTTCGGTTCTCGAAGAGGAGCAGAACGATGCGCTGTCACGACGTTAAACAGCTACTTGCCCATCAAAGCGATGCCGACGCTCTGTCGGATGCTGGTACATTGGAGTTTCAGGAGCATCTGAAACAGTGCCTTGAATGTACTGCTTTTGAAGAGCGTCAACGCAGCATTGATGAACTGCTAAAGACATCACCCAAAGCAGAACATACGCCTGTGACACAACAGTTTGTGGGCGCAGGACACGTTTCAACAAATTCGATTATGCGTGCCGTACAGCAGCACAGGCAGATTTCGCAACAACTTGAAGAGATTCATCAGCAACAGCGTTCCCGTGTTGCACGTATGCGTAAAGGTGGTGTTGCTGTAGCAGCGATTACGTTCTTTACACTCGGTAGTATTCCACTCCTGGTGCTTGCTATCACGCTTGTACAGACCGACTTAATGGTACGCCTCCTACTCTTGCTTAGCAGCGTAGTTGATGTACTGTATGTGCTGGGACAATATGTACAGATGGGCCTAACCATTGTGACGCGCAACAGTTTTCTCCTGGCAGGAGTTGGCTTTGCGGTTGTACTCATGATGGGGATGTGGCTGCGCTTGATGCGTCCTCCACAAGAGGCATAGGTGGCGACGGTCATGTTCAAGCATACCCTCTTCTTTTTTAGGGAAGAGATATTTTGAGCATGATAGGGAGTTACGGTATGCGAAAAGTTCTACAAAGAAGAATGCTGCTCTCTACGCTGCCTGGACTCTGGCTCCTCGCAGCGTTCTTGTTAAGCAGTTGTATCGCGGTCCTGTCGAGCCGTAGCACGAATGCATTTGCAGCCGATGCACATGTAAATCAGGCAAGCGCACAGTCTCAGAGAGCGATACAGAACTGTAGCGATACACAACGACGCCCATCTTTTGGGACTAATGTTGTTGTGGATAGCAACGAAAGCATTTGTGGCAACGTTACCTCATTTGGTGGCACAATGGTTATACAAGGTGAGGTACAGGGCGACATTGTTGTGTTTGGTACGAGTGTTATCATTGACGGAACGTTACACGGCAATATCGATGCATATGGCGGGAGCGTGACGTTACAAAACAATGCAGCCGTTTACGGAGATATTCATCTCTGTAAGGGAGAGTTCACTCCTGGCGGCGATGTGTATCTACATGGTTCCCTGTACGGCTGTCCGACAAACGTTAACCAACTGTTGCTGCTTGACACGGGACCGGGTTTTCGCTTTTGGGCGGTTTTGACGTGGGTTGCATTAGGCTTCCTGCTCATGGTATTGCTGCCGGAGCACGTAATGCTGGTGCGTACTACTGTAACAAATAAGGCTCGTCGTAGTTTTGCGCTTGGGGTGTTGAGTATACTACTAGCATTGCCTGTATTGGCTATTCTTATTGCGCTTATCATTTCTATACCATTGGCGATTATTGTGGCAATTGGAATAGTGGCGGCATGGGCATTGGGAACGGTGGCGGTTGGCTCGCTCTTGGGCGAGTACATCGTGCGTGTTGTTGCTCCACAGAAGAACACGCGTTCGGTGCAGGTTGTAGTGGGATTGACGGTGTTGGTGTTGGCGGGGTCTCTCCCCTACATTGGCTGGATTATCAGTATCGGTGCGGGTTTGCTAGGGCTGGGTGCGGTCTTTCTGAGCCGTTTCGGAACGCGGCTCTACAGTCAGCCGAAACAGCCAATTATGTTATAAATAGATAAGCTGGAAAGATGTGACGGACATACATGACGTAAGTGTTGTGTAAGACCGCGAGGTGAATATGAGCATTGATGTCGAACTTACAGACCTGGCCTATGGCGGTGATGCCGTAGGTCGATACGAAGGGCGAGTTCTCTTCGTTCCCGGTGGTATTCCAGGTGAACGGGTACGGGTTGATATTGTTGAAGAGCGGCGCGGCCATGCACGAGCCGACCTGCTAGAAATCCTTCGGCCTGCTCCTGAGCGTGTCGAACCTGCCTTCCCCCTGCTTACCGATAGCGGTTGTCAATGGCAACATATCGAGTATCAGGCACAGCTTGCCTGGAAGGCTCATATTGTACGCCAGTTGTTGATGCGTATTGGCAAACAACCCGACGCGCTGGTCCATCCCACCATCGGCATGCCCAGTAGCATTACCCCCTGGCATTATCGCAATATCGCTTTATTTTCTGTTGGCCCTTCCGGTGAAATAGGCTTCAAGTTGACCGAGAGCCACGATATTCAGCCTCTCGAAAATTGCCCGTTACTGCATCCGGCACTCGATATTATTTATCAGCGTGTACGCGAAAAACTCATGGATTATTTCGGCGATACTCTGGGCGAGATGGTGCAGGGCTTTACCATTCGTGGTGCCATTGGTGCCATCAACAATGCAGGTATTGGTGTTCCAGTTGACGCTACAAGTGCGGCGGCACAGGCGGTGCCGACATTATTAGTGATTCATGCACGCCCCGGCTCTATGATCGAAGACCCACAGCAACTGGCGAACGAACTCATGGTCCTTGCCCCCACTATGGTCGGCGTCATTATTGAGCGAGTTGGCGGACGCTATGGTCGTGTATTTACCGGACAAGAATTTCTTACCGATGCTGTACTTGGGCGTCGCTTCCGCGTCTCAGCCGACTCGTTCTTCCAGGTAAACCTGTTGCAGGCATCGGTTCTAGTTGAACGTACACTGGCTTTGTTGGAGCCTCAGCACAGCGATGTTATCCTGGATGGCTATAGTGGTGTAGGTCTCTTTTCCTCGTTCCTTGCAGCAAAGGGTTCCCGCGTCATTGCCATCGAGTCGCAACCAAGTGCCGTCATGGATGCACGTGCGACTATTGTATTGAACAATCAGAACACAATTACTGCTCTTGAAGGAACCTTAGAGCGTCTTTTGGGTCAACTGCACTATCGCCATGAGCGCGTCGATGTTGCGCTTGTCGATCCACCACGTGCCGGTTGTCATCCCAAAGCACTCCAGGCATTACAGACACTTGCTCCACGCGCTATCTGCTATGTATCGTGTGATCCAAGCACGCTTGCCCGTGATATTGCTACTCTCTGCTCCGGTGGACGATATCGCTTAGTTTCGGCGCAGCCTATAGATATGTTTCCACAAACCTATCATATCGAGAGCGTTGCTTTGCTGGCTCGCGTTGGCAGTGCCGCTGGTTTCCGCTAAATAGAGAATAGACACAAAAATGCCAACGTAATCGTTGGCATTTTTGTGTCTATTCTCTATTACATCTGATCGACCAGGGAAGGTCTTTTGCTCAGCACGATCTCAATTTTGCTCCCGTTTTCCATTAATGTTCCAGGTGGTGGACTTTGATGCACGACGTGGCCCGGGGCCACAGTATAGCTTGGGACTGCTTCTCCTGATACCTCGACATCCAGGCCCAGTTCTTGCGCGTGCGTCATGGCGGTAAGCAGGTCCAGGTCTTTGAGATTGGGGGCACCATGCGTTCTGGTGGTGCTTTCCAGTTTCGTGACGACGGTGCCAAACCACGTTTGCAGCATCTTACGCTCGTCGTTGTCTTTCTTGACCTTATCTTCCTTGTCCTTGTGATTCCTGATTGCATACACCTCGTCCTGGATCAAGAAGGGATGGTCCACCTTCCCAAACACAATATCGGGCGAACTGCCGGGTGTCTCGATATAGACATCGCCGATATCCAGGAAACGTTCAATGATGTTCGACACCCTCACTTTAATATCGCGTATATTCTTGTATTCCGTCTCAAAGCGCGACTCGACAGTGAAAAAAAACCTTCGGTTGATATCTATGATGCGTCTGCTTGTCAAGATGTAGATATCGTCGTACCAGCTATAGTAGACATAGAACAGCGAGAACAGCAGAATGAGGAACAACACGCCCATGATGAGCCACCAGGATGTTTGTAAGGCATCGGGGATGTAGCCGACGCTGGGTGGCACAATCGAAATGGGCAGGATGAGGACAATGAGAAAGGCCGGAATCAGCAGGTTTCGTAAGAGTACATACTGTGAGCGTTGAATGTACTTGACGGTCTGCTCACCCGACAAGTAGTGAACGCGACTGGGTATACGTAGGAAGCCCCCAAATGTGCGGCGCGGCCCACGTACACTGTCAGGGTTACGTGGTGGTGGGTAGTTTTCATCGGCGTCTGCCAATTTGGGAACAGGCTTACCCTCGGCAAGTTTCTGGAGTACTGATGCCAGTTCTGGGTCCTGTGGAACTGGTATCGGCTCCTCTTTTTTCTTATTCGCCTTGACGACATCCGAGACACCTTGCAGCGCATCCTTAACCTTACGTGGCTCTGGTACATGCTCCATAATCAGATCACCGCCAGTAAGGTAGACATGCACATCACCAAAACCTAGTAGCGCTGCGAATGGTGATTTGACATCGAGACCGACCTGCTGTACTTTTTCAATCGGCGTTTCCTGGCGCGTCGGTTGCAACAGGCCGCGCGAATTGATGATGCGCTTGTTCGTGATGATATACGTATTGACCCACCAGACAGCGAGGTCTTTCCACGCAAACCACACACCCGTTCCAATTGTCAACAGTATGACAGCACCCTCTACAAAGACCAGGATGCCATCGTATTGAGGAAACGTGGTAATAGCCGCCAGCACGAGGATGATGCCGACAATCGAGAGCAGGAATGGCAGTGCTGGTAATACCAGGAACCACCAGTGTTGGCGCACTACAGCACGCACTTCTTCATCCGGCTGTTGTCCAGAAAAATGCCACTTCTTATCGCGTCCCATGCGAAATTGCTGAATATTGAAGCGAGGACGACCAGATTGCCAGCGATCTACAGGTTTTGTGACTTGATTGCCCTTATTTTTCGATGTGTCAGCCATACATCACCTCAACGATTTTTGTATAGAGCAAGGTACTTTTTCTACGTACACAACACGCACAAACTTGTCAAGCATAAGAAAACGTTCTCTCTTTTGTCTATACTACGATTCTCATTACTTTCTGGCTGGGGGTGCGGACTTTTTTGCTCGCCCCGCGATCAAGCCAATCACAACGGCAACAACCGCGATGACAAAGAGTATAGGGACATAGTTGGTGGGGTCTGGCGGTTGCACAACCACCGCGAAGGTTGATTGACCCTGCGAGTTCTTCGCAAAGAAGTTTCCCATTGTGATATAACCCAGGATGAACGCACCGGAGATGACCGATGGCACAATACCGATAAAGCGTTCCGCCGGATTTGTTGGCTTAGGAAATGCGTTGTTGCCTACAACATATCCGATAGCTACCACGATAAAGAATACCAGGAGTGTACCCCACGGACCTAAGAAATTGCTGGTGGCGGTTGTCGCTGTGCTGGCGGGTTGTGTCGAACCGGTCGCAAGGTAGCCAAACATTGCCGGAATGCGTGCGAACAAGCCTGTGATAAGCCCGTCACCTGGACGGACCAAAATGACGGCAAGGAGTACGAAGATGAGAGTAATCAATTCGCGGCGCCAGCCACGCTGAAAGCCTACGATAATAAATACAAGAATCGCTACAAAAAAACACTGCTGACCTGTGAATGGCAATGACGACATCACGTTAGAATTCCCCTTCATGGCATCAGAGCTTACATCGCACTACACTAGGGTTGCTGACCTCTTAACAATATGCATAGACGCACTTCGATGCTCCCTGAACTTCCGCTCTTGCACTTAATGATACCACAGCTTGTTACTAAAGAATAGTATTTTGGTTGCCAAAAGTGGTTCAGGTCTCTCTTCTTCATAATACATGATGAACTTCGCTTTCTGCTACCCCTAGATGGCGAGTTTTTGCGATGTCCTTTGTACTTAATACTTCAAGGATAAAGATGATCTGTTGTCTTCGGTAGGGCAAACTTTGATGTATTGCGGCTTCGCGTTCTCTGTCGCGTTTAGAGATATCCTGATCCTGGCGGCTCTCTCCTCTTCGAGAATATTCGGTGAAACGAGGGCGATTTCTGTCCTCCTTTCAGGATATACTTGAAGGAGAAGAACAGTTAAGCACAAAGAAAGAGGAAAGCAACGATGAATACCATGCAAATGAAACTCGAACTGATTCCGGCACCTGTCACAGATGTTGACCGCGCAAAGGCTTTTTATACGGAGAAAATCGGCTTTCACGCTGATTTTGACCAACAGGTCAGGGAGGACCTGCGCTTTGTCCAGTTGACCCCTCCCGGTTCGGCCTGCTCCATCGTGATTGGGGTGGGCATCACCACCATGCAGCCCGGATCGCTCGAAGGGCTTCTCATGGTGGTCTCGGACGTGAAAGCCGTCCGCGAGGAGTTGGTCGAAGGAGGCGTTGACATTAGTGAGATCGACGTGCAGCCCTGGGGGTCTTTTGCCTATTTTCGTGATCCTGATGGCAATAGCTGGTCATTGCAGCAAGTCCCCAGTCGCACCTAGCTTCCACCCAGACGCTCGTTCGGCGGCTTCAAGCGTGGAAGACGACAGCACACTGCTGCTCTCTCGCCGATGAAGGCCCATGAGGAATACCAGAGCGGGCATGCCCGCTCTGGTATTCCTCATGGGCCAACCTTTCGTGAGTAAGCAAGCAGGCATACTTAAAGTAAGGATGAGCTGCGCCAAACGATAAAATTCTTGTGAGCAACTGTAGGGTGTGATATAATAAGGAAGGTAGGATTCTGCTTTTTGAGACCCCTCCGCCCTATATCTATCTCTACTTCAACTCGATATCGCCGCTTGGCTATGTCTAACTTTTTTGGTGAGGATGATGTTTTATGGAACTTGGCAATATTAGGCCCGTCAGTATCGTTGACGAGATGACAGGCGCATACCTCGACTATTCTATGAGTGTTATTGTCAGTCGCGCACTACCCGATGTACGTGATGGCCTGAAGCCCGTACACCGCCGCGTCTTATATGCTATGGAAGATATGGGTCTTCAATCGACAAAGCAATTTCGCAAATGCGCGGGTACCGTTGGCGAGGTACTCAAGAGTTATCACCCACATGGTGATGTCGCTGTATACGACGCCCTTGTGCGTATGGCACAACCCTGGTCGATGCGCTACCCTCTTGTCCTCGGTCAGGGTAACTTTGGCTCGCAGGACGATGATCCACCGGCGGCTATGCGCTACACCGAGGCGAAGATGGCGGCGATTGCCGACGAGTTATTGCGTGATATCGACAAAGACACCGTTGATTTCGCGCCCAACTATGATAACCAGACGGAAGAGCCAACCGTGCTACCAGCTCGTCTCCCTAACCTCTTGCTCAATGGCTCAACGGGTATTGCCGTTGGTATGGCGACGAATATTCCACCGCACAACCTGAACGAGGTCTGTAGCGGCGTTGTGCATCTTATCGACAATCCAGATGCAACAACCGAGGAACTTTCCTATATAGTGCGCGGCCCAGACTTTCCAACGGGTGGGATTATTCACGGGCGAGAAGGTATCCGCAACACGTATCTCAATGGACGAGGGCGCATTGTAGTACGCGCACGCACGAACTTCGAGCAGACCGAACGCGGACGTACCAGTATTATTGTGACTGAATTGCCCTATCAGGTCAACAAGGCCGAACTGGTCAAGAAAATCGCAGAACTGGCCCGCGACAAAAAGATCGATGGCATTGCCGAGGTACGCGACGAGTCCGACCGTAATGGCATGCGTATGTATATCGAGTTGAAGCGCGACGCGAATCCCGACAGCGTACTTAACACGTTGTACAAGTACACTGCGCTGCAGAGCGCATTCAATGCGAACATGCTAGCTCTGGTAGATAAGCAGCCACGTACCCTGCGTCTCAAAGACTTCTTGCAATATCATATCAATCACCGCGAAGAGGTGATCACACGTCGCACGAAGTACGAATTGGCGAAGGCCGAGGCACGACGCCATATCCTCGAAGGATTGAAGATTGCCCTTGACCACCTCGATCAGGTCATCGCCTTGATACGAGGCTCACAGACAACCGACGAGGCATTGACAAATCTACGTCAGCAATTCAGCTTTTCAGAAGAGCAAGGACGGGCCATCCTGGATATGCGCTTGGCACGTCTGGCGGCACTCGAACGACAGAAGATTGAGGACGAGCTGAGAGATGTCCTTGAGCATATTAACTACTACAATATGTTGTTGAGCGATATCAACGAGATTCGTAAACTGATCAAGGCCGACCTGAAAGAACTCATGGAGAAGTACGGTGATCCACGCCGTAGTGAAATCATCGAGTCGGAGACAGGTGATTTCAGACACGAAGACCTCATTCCTAACGAAGAGGTGGTCGTCACGCTAACAGAGAAGGGCTATATCAAGCGTCTACCATCCAACACCTATCGGGCGCAGCGACGCGGTGGACGTGGCATTACTGGTATGGTGACGCGCGAGGATGACGCCGTACAGCATCTGCTGGTGGCACACTCTCATGATAGCCTGCTTTTCTTCACTGATCGTGGCCGCGTCTTCCAGCTCCGCGTCTATGAGCTACCCGACACGGGGCGTACAGCAAAGGGTGAACATCTCATCAATCTTATCTCGATTGAGCAGCGCGAACGCATCACCGCTATCGTCTGTGTGCCAAAGGGTGCCAGCCGCGACTTTATGATTATCGCCACGCACAAGGGCGAGGTCAAGAAAACGGCGATGGAAGAGTTTGAGGTGGTGCGGCGCAATGGCCTGATTGCGATGGACCTGGAAGAGGACGACGATTTGATTGGTGCGAAATTAGCTGGTGCTGATGATGATGTGCTGCTGATTACCGCGCAGGGGCACGCAATCCGCTTTACCGTTGCGGAACTACGCTCGGCCTCACGTACCAGTGGTGGCGTGCGTGGCATCCGTCTTGGGAAAGACGACAAAGTTGTCTCGCTTAACCTGACACCAAAGGATAGCGAATTGCTCGTTGTCACCGAACTTGGCTATGGCAAATGTACACCTATCGACGACTACCCGACTCAGACAAGAGGCGGTGGTGGCGTCATCACCTCCAAGGTCAACGACAAAACTGGACGTGTCGCTTCGGCTCGTATTATCACGGAAAAAGATAACGACCTCGTGATTATCTCTGCCGATGGCGTGGTTATCCGCATGGATGTCGCAAAGATCATTCGCGGTGGCCGTGCCACACAGGGACGTATTATGATGAACCTCGGCAAAGGTGATACTGTTGTCGCCGTCGCCACTACTAACGGCAAGAAACTAGAGGATGTTGTCGAAGAAGACGGTGGTGAGGTGGAAGAGGGTGCTGAGCCAATTGCGGCAGTACAACAAGACGAGGATGTTACTGTCGATGAGGAGAGTGACGAGGATGTTTCATCAGAAACTGAGACAGAATAGATAAAGAAACAGAGGGTATGGTATGCCAGTCGAAACCGCCGGAGGTGGACGAAGCGAATTATCGCCCAAGGCCACTTTCTACCCTCTTTTAGACAATGCATCAGGTAGAGCCAGCGTGTAAATAAAGAGACGCAAAAAGGCTGTGGGCGATTGTAAATAATCGTCCACAGCCTTTTTGCGTCTTCTTGATTGTTTCTCATCTTATGAACTACTCGACTGGAGTTTACCTTGTGCAAAAACTTGATTTATTCTCTTTTGACTTCGAGAAATTCTTTTCTCAAGTACAATCTGCAACGTATTCACTTTTGGGTTGTCGTAACCATCTTTACTGGTCTGGGCTTTCAAGTTGGGGTGTGGACTGTACTTTTAGCTGATCTCGCACACGCACTCAAGCTTTCTCCCGCTTTGTTAGGAATTGCCCTTTCATGTTTTTCTGGTGCCGGAATTGTGCTACTTGTGTTTGGGAGCTATCTTGCAGACCGACTTGAGAGACGAGTTATTGTACTGTTTGGTATTAGTGGACTTGGCTTATTCTACGTTACGCTGATTTTTGTCTCACAGTATTCAATATTGCTCCTCGTATTGCTCTTCGGGGGTATGGCGTCTAGTTGCTACGACCTTGCCGTTAACACATTTGGAGGTGACTACGAAAGGCGTTATGCACAAAAGGTCATGACTCTCTTTCATGCGGGCTTTAGTGGTGGGGCAACGCTTGGTGCTATCGGTAGTGCAGTTGCATTGACTACTGGCATAAGATTTCGGACCGTCTATGGTGTAACAGGAATGCTTTTACTGCTCTTGGCAAGCGCAATGGTTTTTCTTCCACTTCCCACTACACGTACTCAAGTAACTTTGCCTGAAGAGACAACGAAACATCCTACGCCTTCATCATCAGTGATTGCTCTACTCGTTATACCTATGGTATTGCTGGCAATCACACTTGTCAGCCTAAGCTTCTTTACGGATGGGGCACTTGAAGGCTATATCTCTATCTATCTACGCAATCTACTCGGCTCAGGCACATTGCTCGGAGGTATAGGAATTGCCGCATTTAATGCGACAGGGTTGATTGGACGCTTGATTAGCGCAGCAGCACTTCAACGTTATGGAGAGCGTCGTGTTATTACTATAGCAGGTGTTCTCTCAACGATTGGCTTGCTTATCGCACTTTCTACGACAAACGCATCTCTCGCTGTAAGTGGATTGCTACTCGTTGGGTTTGGTCAATCCCCAATGGTTTCGACAGCATTTTCTCTTGCTGCACAAGCCGAGCCTAATCAAAGTGCTCGCACTGTTGCTCTTGTCACTGCTTTTGGCTACTCTGTCTTTCTCATCAGTCCGCTCCTGATAGGCATACTGGCAAGTCTCTTCTCTTTGCGAATAGCACTCTTACTAACTATTGTTACATCAGTAGGCATTGTGTTTGTCGCACAACGTCTCCCTGGAATACGTTATATTAACAAGCGGGAAAGGTGATAACGAAACACCAAAAACCAATAGGGCTAATGCTAAGCGAGGAAAATACTTGGCGATGCAGGGGCACGTCATGTTATTTTATATGTTGACCACAATGATTTCACTCAACGAAATCGTATGCCTGCAATTCATCTCTATCAGTCACAAGGGTTCACCGAGATTGATCACCTGTGGTCGTATTGGAAGACCTATCCAGCTTTTGCAGAATAATTTGGCACACTAACCGATACGCCTCTTCCTGTCCGCTGGCGGCAAAAAAACGCATACCAACCAGAGCCATGTAGCACTGGTAGCACAACAGACGCTCCTGATAGAACGGGACCTCTCTCTGCTGTTGCTGATAGTAGTGTTGGAAGCGTTCTGGCAAATGCAACCAGGGACACCAGAAATCCAGGCCAGCGATATCATAGACAAAATCGCCATATCGTGCATCGACCCAATCCACAACTGCTGTAATCTTTCCATTCTGGGCAAGAGTGTTTTTGAAGGAGTAGTTTCCATGCACTAGATAACGTTCGGTGGGGCAGAAGTCTAGCAAGTGTTGCATATGCTGATAAATTCTTGTGAAAAGATCGCGATCTAAAAAGGTATCCTCAAACAGAGAGTGCCATTTCCCGAAGTAGTCGCGTTCATCTTCCTCTTTGTCGATACGAGACAAAAGGAGCGAGTTTGTGGTACAGATACGCTTCTTTTGGAAGGTTAGAAGTAAGCATGTTGTCTTTATTGAAACGCACGATATACTCTTGCTCTCCCACGCGGCAAGAGAAGGTATGCGATACCGAACCACCTTCCACAGGGACAAGATCAGCAACTGGCCGGACAAAATGCTGATTGAGGAATGCAAGCACCTGTTCACGATCAACCATTGCTCTAAGATCAGGCTTAACAACTCTCAGTCTTATGGGCTACTTACTGGTAAGCTTATTTGTCGCATCAACATCATCATCCTTATACACCACTTGCATCGGTTGCGTCGTTTGCACACTCACCTCTTCCGCTGGTAGTGTAAACAGGATACGCGCTCCACCTTCGGGATTGTTCTCGGCCCACACCTTGCCGCCGTGCGCCTCGATGATGGCACGTACAATTGCAAGGCCGAGACCACTACCGCCTGTCACGGATTGACGCGCACTATCGGCACGGTAGAAACGCTCGAAGACACGCGCTACCGATTCCGGTGGAATACCCTCGCCCGTGTCGGAGACGGAGACGAGGAGCATATCGCCATGCGGCACTGCATCAATCGTGACACTTCCGCCCGCTGGCGTGTGTCGTATTGCATTGGCACAGAGATTCGAGAAGACGCGCGTCAACATATCGGCATCGGCCTGGACCGCTGGCAGAATGTATGGAATAGCGTTGCGCGGCTCCACGTCGGCACGCTCGAACTCTGGTGCCAGGACCGCCAGCACCTCATCGACCAGCGCGGCCAGACGTAGTTCTTTACGCTGTGGTTGCAGGGCACCCGCCTCGACCTTCGCCATCACATGCAGGTCTTTCACCAACCGACGCAAGCGTAATGTTTCACGTACAATGATACGGCCCGTTGCCTCGTAGTCCTCGCGACTCTGTGTCACACCATCGACAAGCGATTCACCGAGACCTGCAATCGCGGTCAATGGTGTCGCGAGATCGTGTGTGATACTCATAATCAGATCGCGCCGCCATAGCTCTTGTTCCCGTAACTCTTTTACATCGCGACTCAACTGCGCCCCCATCTCGTTGAAACTATGCTCCAATTCACCAATCTCACCATAGGCGTGAATGTCAACCCGCGTATCGTAGTTGCCCGCAGCCATCACACGCGATGCACTGGTCAACTTCGCCAATGGACGCGTAATCGTGCGCGAGAAGATTACCGCGAATACAGCGGCGACAATCGCCACAAACAGGGACGAGATAAGTACTGTTTGTCCTACTAACTGGACAAAAGGAGATAAAGTATTTTGAGCCGAATAGAGTGGCAACATCACAAGAGCACCTACACGAAGCGGAGTTCCACTTTGATCGTTCACAATGATGGGTTGCACGATGAATGGGCGTGATTGCAGTCCTATCGTGCTTGGCCCGATCTCTCCCGTTGTTGGTGTTCCTTGTTGTAATGCCTGAATAATTCCGTTGTGAATCTTGGCATAGCCATTGTTCGATGTTGCTTGCTGGTTACGTTCAATATTACACACAAATTTCGCACTATCAGGTAACGGTGCTTTACTACAGTTTGGACGAATAGGATAGAGCGGTTGAGTGTATTGACTATAAATCTCTACAATATATTGCTCACCATCCTTCGTACTGCATATAACACCAACCGCGCCACAGGAAATTTGACGGGAGAAGGTATTTACAGCGGCTCTACTGAGGTCTCTTGCGGTATGAGTGGGTACAAAATGTGGATTATACTTTCCTGCTATTGTTTGTGCATCGCTCTGGGCTAGAGACTGCAAATTCGACTGCTCGTTGAAGCCATAGAAGTAGCTGATCGCACCAATAGCGGTCAACGCAAGTAGGGTTGTTGCTAACAGGACAATCAACATCGAGCCAATCGCTAGCCGCCATCGAATGCTTTGCCACCAGCGCATACGCATAGTCTTTTCCCTTATGATGATGGTGTGCTGGTGGGGCGTGGCGCAAACGTTTTCACTTCAAAGCGATAGCCAACACGCCAGACCGTCTTAATGTAACGCTGTCCAGGTTCAAGCTCTATTTTCTTCCGTAACGCGCTCATGTGTACATCTATCGTATGTCCATCACCAAGATAATCATAGCCCCATACTTTGTTCATCAATATTTCGCGTGTGAAGACGCGATCAGGCGACCTCGCAAGCAGGGCAAGTAAATCGAACTCGGTGGGAGTCAAGGCAATTTCTACCCCGTTCACCTCAACACGGCGTGCCGGAACATCAATTGTGAGGCCGGGGAAACGCAACACCTCATTGTTGGTGGCTGATTTCTGTTCACCATTTGCAGAAGGAGTTGCCGCCTCGGAGGTGCCACTACGACGCAGAATGGCACGCACACGGCTCACCAATTCGCGTGGACTGAACGGCTTCAGCAGGTAATCGTCGGCACCGAGGTCCAGACCCTTGATGCGATCTTCCTCACTACCGCGTGCGGTCAACATGAGGATTGGCGTCTTGGACCATGCACGAATACGTTTACACACCTCGAAACCATCTATCGCAGGTAACATAATATCGAGAATAACCAGATCAGGCTTCTCACGTGCATGTAGTGCCAGACCGTCGGCCCCATCTTTGGCAACCACGACGGTAAAGCCCTCGTTTTTCAAGTAGAGGTTTATCAGATGAACAATACCATCTTCATCTTCAATCAATAAAATCTTCTGCGCCATCAGCCATACTCCTGGGAGCGTTATTCTTTCTGCAAGTATAGTAGCATACAATGTCGGCAGAAATATAGCTCCCAGACCTCTTTTTGTGGCTTCTCAGAAGACTTGACACAATCTTGAGGATTATTCAATAAATTATTGACATTTGGGCGGTATTCTATGAATGTGAGATACAAAGGTTAACACTAGACACACTCTCTCTTCTCCTTCCGTTTCATAGAAGAAGGTCGGCACCAACCCCCGATGGTGCCGACCTTCTTCTTGTTTTCAGAAAACAGGAGACCTCAAGGGTCTCCCTGCACTATCCCTTCACGGCACCAGCCGTGAGACCACTGACTAATTGGCGTTGGAAAATTGTGAAGAGTATCACTACAGGGAGCGAAACAATGACACTTGCGGCCATCAAGTCCGGCCAGCGATCTTGAAATTCGCCGATATAGGTTCCGATAAAACCTGCTGGTATCGTTCTCATGTCAGAACTGGTAGTAAGCGTCACGGCATAGAGCAGCTCGTTCCAGGAATTGAGGAAGGCAAAGAAGCCAACCGCGACAACACCTGGAATGATGAGCGGGACAACGATGCGTACTAATACTCCAATACGACTCAGGCCGTCAATACGTCCGGCTTCTTCCAGGTCCGTTGGCAGCGTGTCGCAGAACCCCTTGATCATCCAGATACTGAATGGCAACGAAAATGTGGTAAAAGATAATACTAATGCAGGATAGGTGTTGAGCATTCCTAATTGGCGGAACAGTGTGTACAGTGAGATCAAGATGACAGCGTAGGGAAACATTTGTGTTGCCAGGATAACGAGCAACACCGCACGCGTTCCCCGGAAATGAAAACGCGCAAGCACATAGCCGCCAGGGGTGGCTGCGAGCAAGGTGAGTAATGTTGTGAAGATACTTACGATTACACTGTTCTCAAAGTAGCGTACAAAACCTTGCTGATCTGCAGGCAATATCTGGTAGCTATGCAGCGTAAATTGTTGTGGCAACCACGACGGAGGATAGAAAAACGCTTCTCCTTGCGATTTGAAGGATGTCGAGAGGAGCCAAAAGATCGGAAAAAACGCGTAGATAAGTAACACTGCCAGCAAGACATAAGTGAATATGCGTTTAAACGCATGTCTCGTCTTGTGACGTTGAGCATCTGCATGTTCATAGCTCGACCCATTAGCAACAGTGGTATCCTTCGGTTGCTGTGTATCGCGTTCTGCTTCTAGCACTGTATCGGTGAGAAGATGCTGCTCATTTGGAATATCTTTGCTCATTGTGTCACGGCCTTTCCCTCCATAATACGAATGTAGAAATTCGTGAATACCAGCAGTATGATCAGCCAGATAGTACCGATGGTGGCGGCGATGCTGAGATCTTGATTCATAAAACCAGTACGATAAATGTTGATAATAATGTTGTTGGTTGCATTCCCAGGTCCACCTTGAGTCATAGAGTAGATGATGGTAAACTCGTTAAGGCTCCAGATAAGTTGCAGTGTGGTCACTACAACAATGATGCCGCGTAGACTTGGTACAATGACGTTCCAGAAACGTGCCCATACGCCAGCACCATCAACTGTTGCTGCATCGAGCAGGTCCTGTTGCAACGTTTGCAAACCTGCCAACAGCATCAAGGTAAAGAAAGGGAATTTGCTCCAAATACTAGCAAAGATAACAGCAATAATCGCCGCGTTACCTGTACCACCGAACCAAGCGATGGGTTGAGGAACAGGGTGCCAGCCAAAGAGATTGATTGAGGTAAGCAAATTGTTCATAATCCCATATTGAGAGTTGAACATGTAGAAGAACAGATACGCCACGACGACGTATGGGATAACCCACGGCACCAGAGCTAAGCCACGCCACAAAGTCTGAAAACGCAGAGGCTGATTGAGAAGCAAGGCGAAGGCGAAACCAATCACGAATGCCACGACGGTTGTTGAGACACTAAACAACACGCTGAAGCCCGCAGAACCCCAGAAATCAAATGTTGGATTCGTGAGCACTTCGGTATAATTCTTAAATCCAATCCAGGCATTATCCAGTGGATCAGCTAGATTGAACGATTGAAACGTAAGCAAAATGGTATTGAAAAGAGGGTAGAAAATGATGCCAATGAAGAGAAACATTGATGGAGCGAGCAAGACCCAAAAGAGTAGCGGTCCGTTCAATCCACGCCCATTGTTGGGTCGCTTGTTTATGGCAAGAGATTTTTGTACCCGCGTGTTAACCGAAGCCACATTGTGCCTCCCTTTGAAAATCCTGGTGTATGGCAGAATGTAGGAGAACATCAACTCCATGATGTCCGCATTTCCTACATTCCACCCACTCACAGAGGAGTACCCTACAGGTAGGAATAATATAGTATTATATACTACCTGTAAGAGCCGAGTAGACTACGCACTGAACACGGTTTTTACGTCGTTGTTCAGTTGCTGAAGACGCTGCTGCACATTCGCACCACCAGCAATTTCTTGCAGTGCTGTTACAATATAAGTAGCTGCCTGACTATACTTTGGATGATAGGCAGGTGGACGCATCGTTGGAATGATATTGTTAATGAACGCCTGGCTAATGGGATCAGAGAAGAGACTGGCATAAGACCCACCAGAAGCGACCTGGCTCTTGTGAGGGAAGACACCCTCCGTAACCAGATAGTTCGTGAGTACATCCTTATTGGATGTAAGGTAGGTAATCAAATTCCAGGCCAGTGTCTTATTACCTGCATGTGATGACATACCTAGATTGTGAATATCCGCACACGTTACGGGACTACTCTGTCCGGGTCCAACAGGTGTTGTGGTGACACCCCATACCTTCGTCACATCTGCAACCGATTTGTAGACACTTGGATTGTCGCTTTGCAAAATACCTGTCAGGTAAGGGCCATCCAGTTTGAAGACCATTTCGCCCGTTGACATCAACTGACGCTCAGCTTTAATGGCTTGATCGGGTGGGGTCCAGTTTTTCTTGACCATATCCTGTAACCACTGGAACGCTTTGACCGTACCAGCATCGGTCCAGTTAATGGTGATATTTCCTTGACTGTCTTCAACCATAGGATTGCCGCCCCATGTCCAAATCCACGGCCAGAAGCCAACAAGGGCATATTCGGTCTTGGAGATATCAATGCCGATAGGATGAATGTTGGCAGGCATCTTGGCACGCAGTTCTTCCATCATGCTATCCAGTTCATCCATTGTAGTAGGTGGCTTGTTGGGGTTCAGGCCATATTTTTGCATCAGTTCCTTGTTGTACCAGAAACCGTGAGGAGAGATACTGAATGGAGCCGCATAGATCTTCCCTTTGTAGGTGCCAACCTCGAAGCTATTGGTAAAGGCATCGCTTGTCCAGTTTCCAGCATACGAATTGAGAGGCTCTAATGCTCCACCCCCACCAAGAGCGTAAGGCCAGTTACCACTCAATTCCATCACATCAGGAGGGTTGCCGCCAGCAGTCATCGTCTGCAACTGGGTGAGCATGCTATCAAATGGAATAGCAATATTCTGGACTTTCGCTTTATATTGTGTCTGGAACGTCGTCAGTGCCTGGTCAATCTGTGCCTTCGTCGCGGATTCAGCCGACGCCCAGTTTGCATACTTCACTGTTGTAGTGCTGCTGGATGATGTACCGGTCTGACCGCCGCAGGCAGCTAGAAATGTTTCAAGGCCGCCAGCAGTCATACCAATCATGAGTGCGCGTGTCATAAAATCGCGGCGACCAACTTTTCCTTCAAGATATTCCTGGAAAATATTCTTCTCTGGGGTCGTCATAAGTGAATCACCTTTCGCTCATTTGTGTTGTAATGGCAACGATGCCATCAGGTAATACTGGTAAAAGGACAACCTAACTAGTACCTTGCTCGGTGCTACACTTGCACCTGTAACCTCCCTTCCCCCTGGCACAATTTCTCAGGTAGTGAGCATCGCTATCACTCCATGATTTATACGGTGTTTCAGGAAATTTAATCACAACAAAGCCAATTACTGAGCGATCATAATTTCGAGATTCCGTTCACGTAGCATAGTTAAGACGGAAGGACTCGCTGAACTATCTGTAATAAGAAGATCAATAGCATCGACATCACCGAGATGGGCCAGTGCTATCTTTCCCACTTTAGAGCCATCGGCAACGACGACACGGCGGGTAGCCGCCTTTAACATACGACGTTTGATATCCGCTTCAGGAAGATTGAGATTCGTTATTCCACCAACGGCATCAATACCGTTGCAGCCAAGAAAGACGGTATGTGCAGTGATGCGCTCAAGCATTATGCCACCGAGTGGATCAACAAGTGAATGTTGCAATGGCCGCAACGTTCCCCCGATAACAACAATGGTAAAGCGTGGAATTGCCCTTTCTAGCTCTAAAGCAATGTTCAAGGCATTCGTAAAGATGACGATATCATGCAGGTCCGCACGCTTCATCAACTCTTGTGCAACAGCAGTGGCGGTTGTGCCAACATCCAGTATGATCGTTTCACCCGAAGTGACAATGCTAGCGGCAGCACGCGCGATAAGAGCCTTCTCGGTAACATGTGTACTTTTTGTCTCCTCGAAAGGACGTTCAGAGTGAGACAAGGTCATTGCCCCGCCCCGTATACGACGGATATGACCATGCCGGGCAAGCGTATCGAGATCGCCACGTATAGTAACCTCTGAGACACTAAACCTTGCGCTCAGGTCCGATACCTTTACGAAATCTTTTGCTTTGATAAAAGACAATAACTGCTCTCGACGTATTTCAGCAGGTATCTCTCCATCAAGCATTAGCGCATCCGTCACAGAGTATCCCTATCTACAAAATAGCAACTGGACGCGAATTACAAGGTCATGCATTGCCATTCTGCTCTCTAAAGGTAAATAAGGTAAAAAACTAGTGCTGGTTCTGTTGTCAGCCTACAGTAAAACGTTGTCGAGTGAGTGCCTTGTGTAGAGTGTAATAGATATTGTGAAGTTTGTCAATGTTTTTGTTTTACTTGCGAAAACGCAAAAAATCGAAACATACTTTACCTATACTCTCCGTTGAACAAGGCTATTTACAAATTAGATATGGGGCAAGGGTACCCGCAAGGGGATGCCCTGGAAACAACTTTGAAATGACCCTGACGGTTGAACGCCTCTATTGACAATTGACGATATCATGATTTTATACTTTGATGTATCTATTGAGGTCACGCAATCCCGTTGATACAGTCTCTATAGGAGAGTGCCTTATGACAGCAACACAGGTTCTTGTATGGGAAGAGATCGTCGAAATTCCAACTTATGGTGTTGGAGAACCGGACAAAAATCCGATGTTTCTAGAGAAACGCGTGTATCAAGGAAGTTCGGGCAGAGTGTATCCATATCCGGTCATAGACAAAATACAAGATGAAAAGAAACCGCATCCATATCGTCTCATAGGCCTTGAAAATGAGTATCTTCATATCGAGATTCTGCCGGAACTTGGTGGTCGCATCTATCGCGCACTCGATAAAACCAATGATTACGATTTTGTATACTACAACCATGTCATCAAGCCCGCCCTCGTTGGCTTAGCAGGCCCCTGGATTTCTGGCGGAATCGAGTTCAACTGGCCGCAGCACCATCGCCCGAATACGTTCGGACCCGTCACATATGCCGTTGAACATGGTGCGGATGGCGAAAAAACAGTATGGGTCAGTGAAATTGATCGCATGTATGGTACGAAAATGACTGCTGGCTTCACGCTTCTGCCGGGGAAGGCATACCTTGAAATTCGCGTCCATTTGTATAATCGAACGGCAGAGCCGCAGACCTTCCTGTGGTGGGCTAACCCAGCAGTGGCTGCCAACGAATATACACAATCAATCTTTCCACCTGACGTACATGCAGTCTTTGATCATGGGAAACGCGACGTTTCTGCGTTCCCAATTGCTACTGGCACATATTATAAAATGGATTACTCCGCCGGAGTAGACATCTCATGGTATAAAAATATTCCCGTACCCACCTCCTATATGATTTACCACTCGGATTATGACTTTGTCGGCGGATACGATTCCGCACGACGCGCTGGTATCCTCCATGTTGCCAATCATCATATCTCACCAGGGAAAAAACAATGGACGTGGGGTAACGGAGCGTTTGGCAAAGCCTGGGATCGTAACTTGACCGATGAGGACGGACCATATATTGAACTCATGACGGGCGTCTATACTGATAATCAGCCAGATTTTTCCTGGTTGCAACCCTATGAAGAAAAATCATTCACACAGTATTTCATGCCCTACAAAAATATCGGTCTCGTGAAGAATGCAACGATTGACGCCGCAATACATGTGGACGTTGACGCTACAACGCATACTGCGACTATACAGGTGTATGCGACGAGCGTTTTTGCTGCTGCAATAATCGAACTCAAAGGGAAAGAGCGCGTGTATGTCAATGAAAGCACGACTATTTCGCCGCGCAACACGTATACGACAACAATACCGTTAGATGCGGAGGATCAGGCGTATGATATTGTTGCAACTATGTATGATGCACATGGTCGGAGACTGGTTGCTTACCGCCCAGAAAGGCCAGAGGCCGTGACGTTGCCAGAGGCGGCGAAGCCGCTTCCCATGCCGAAAGAGATGAGCACAACAGAGGCATTGTATCTGGCGGGATTACACCTTGAGCAGTATCGCCATGCGACATTCGAGCCTGATGCTTATTATCTTGAGGGGCTCAAACGCGATGCCAGTGATATACGTCTCAATATCGCCTATGGAAAGCTTTTGCTACGCAGAGGGCTGCTGCAAGAAAGCGAGGTCCATTTCCGTACAGCTATTGCGGCCAGTACGCGTTACAACCCCAACCCTTATGATAGTGAGGCTTATTATCAGCTCGGTGTCACATTGAAGCTACAGGGCCGGGGTGATGAGGCATTTTCCGCCCTGTATAAAGCCATCTGGTCTGCGGCATGGCAGGATAGTGGATATTTTTCGCTGGCCCAGATTGCATGCGAAAGGCAAGCGTATGAAGAGGCACTCGCACTCGTCGAGCAATCACTGCTACGCAATAGCCACAATTACAGAGCACGCCACCTCAAAGGCATACTCCTACGCAAGCTTGGACATACGAAAGAGGCGATGCGCGTCTGCACCGAAACTCTTCAACTCGATAGCACCGATTTTGGCTCCCATTACGAGCAGTATCTGCTTCACCTGGCTCTGAGAGAAGGGGGAAATGCGGAAGCGGTTAAAAACGAACTGAAACGGTTAATGGGTAGTAACGTATATAACTTTATTACTCTAGCAGGCGATTATGGGCAGTGCGGACTCTATGAAGAAAGTATAGCTATTCTCCAGCAAATTGTTGAAGATGCTCACAGCAATGTCTATCCGATGCTCCATTATTATCTCGGCTATTTTTACGAAAAGATGGGAAGCCTGGACGTTGCTCAGACGCATCGACAAGCGGGAAATGGTGCCAATTCAGACTATTGTTTCCCAAACAGTATGGACGATCTGATTGTGCTGGAACATGCCGTTATCGCCAACCCGAGCGATGCTAAGGCTCACTATTATCTTGGCAATTGGCTGTATGATAAAAAACGGCATGCCGACGCTATTCACCACTGGGAAATGTCGAGGGCGACTGACGATACTTTTGCTACTGTGCATCGAAACCTGGCACTGGCCTATTACAATACATTGCACGAGCCAGAACGAGCACGGCTAGCACTTGAAAAGGCCTTTGTCTGCAATCAGACCGATGCCAGAGTGTACTACGAATTAGACCAATTGTATAAAAAACTTGGATACCTGCCCGAAAAGAGATTGGCGTTCCTGGAAAAGCACCAGCAGCTCATGGGAGCGCGAGACGATCTGTATCTGGAGTATATTACGTTGCTCAATACACAAAAACAGTTTGAAAAAGCATGTATGCTGCTCGCACAACATTTGTTTCACCCCTGGGAAGGTGGAGAGGGCAAAGTAACAGGGCAGTATGCGCTCGCTCATGTAGAGTTGGGGAAGCAGTATCTTAACACACAACGAGAGCGGGAGGCTATCGAGTCGTTCGAGCAAGCAATGGTTTATCCAGAAAATCTCGGCGAAGGGAAACTCGCCGGAGCGCAGGAGAATAACATTCACTACTATATGGGATGTGCTTATGAACGACTGGGGCTGAACGAAAAGGCTATCGAACATTTCCGCGTGGCAGCACACGGACCCGAAGAACCAGTAAATGCACTGTATTACAACGACCAGCCACCAGACATGATTTTCTATCAAGGACTGGCATGGCTCAAACTTGGAAACGTTATGGAGTCGCAGCACCGCTTTACCGCGTTAATCAAGTATGGAGAACAACACCTGGACGATGGTGTACAGATAGATTATTTCGCCGTCTCATTGCCCGACTTCCTTGTCTTTGAAGATGATTTGAATAAGCGGAACAAAATTCACTGTCACTATATGATAGGTCTTGGAAACCTCGGTTTGCAGGAAATGGAAAAGGCCAGGACACAATTTACAGAGGTCCTACAATTGGATCCCAACCATCAAGGAGCGATCATGCATACATAGATTGGCCCTGGCAATCTATGTATGCAACCGTTGTTACAGAGGGATGTTGCCATGCTTCTTAGGTGGATTCGAGTCCCGTTTGTTTTTGAGCATTTCAAGGGCACTGATAAGCTTCGTGCGTGTATGGCGTGGCTCGATAATTTCGTCGATATAGCCCCGCCCTGCTGCGATATAGGGATTCGCGAACTTCTCGGTGTATTCGGTAATGAGTTCTTTGCGGCGTTGGTCAGGGTCGGCGGCCTTCTCGATTTCGTCCTTGAAGAGAATGTTGACGGCACCCTCCGGCCCCATTACGGCGATTTCGGCGGAGGGCCACGCGTAGTTGATGTCGCCGCGTATATGCTTGCTGCTCATCACGTCATAGGCACCACCGTAAGCTTTGCGCGTAATCACGGTAATTTTGGGCACGGTAGCCTCGCAATAGGCATAGAGCAGTTTCGCACCATGACGGATAATGCCGTTATGCTCCTGGCTCACCCCCGGCAAAAAGCCAGGGACATCGACGAACGTAATAATTGGGATGTTGAAGCAATCGCAAAAGCGCACGAAACGCGCCGCCTTGTCTGATGCGTTGATATCCAGCACACCCGCTAACGAGCGCGGCTGCTGCGCGATAATGCCAACAGAACGACCATTGAGACGCGCAAAGCCGACGAGAATATTTCGCGCGAACCGTTCCTGCACCTCAAAGAACTCACCATCGTCAACAATATGCTTGAGTACACTTGTCATGTCGTAGGGCCTGTTGGGATTGTCGGGGATGATGCTATCCAGAGCCGCCTCCGCCCGTTTGGGTGAATCGGTGGGCACAACGCGTGGTGGATCATCAACGTTGTTCGAGGGGAGATAGCTCATAAGCTGGCGCAACTGGCGAATGCACTCTGGTTCGGTGGGACAGGCAAAATGCGCTACACCGCTTGTACTGTTGTGAATGTCGGCACCACCCAGTTCCTCGAAGGTCACGTCTTCATGCGTAACCGACTTCACCACATTGGGGCCTGTGACAAACATGTGGCTCGTCTCTTCAACCATGAAAATAAAATCGGTAATCGCAGGCGAGTAGACTGCACCACCCGCGCACGGTCCCATGATGGCAGAGATTTGTGGTACGACGCCGGATGCGAGGGTGTTGCGTAAAAAGATGTCTGCATAAGCACCAAGGCTGACCACACCATCCTGGATACGCGCTCCACCTGAATCGTTGAGACCAATTACGGGGGCACCATTTTTGATCGCGAGGTCCATCACTTTGCAAATTTTTTCCGCGTGCGCCTCGGATAGCGAGCCGCCAAAGACGGTGAAATCCTGCGAGAAGACATAGACAAGGCGCCCGTCGATCTGTCCATAACCAGTTACGACGCCATCACCAGGGATTTTCTGCTCACCCAGACCAAAGTCGGTGGAGCGGTGAGTAACAAACATATCCAGTTCATTGAAGCTACCTGGATCGAGCAGCAGATCGAGCCGTTCGCGTGCGGTCAACTTGCCTTTTTTATGCTGCTGCTCGATCCGTCGCTCGCCTCCGCCAAGCATTGCGGTGGCCTTAAGTGTATACAGTTCCGCGACCTTCTCTTGAGAAGCCGTGGTATTTACAGATGCTTGTGAGCTACGCTGTTCACTTGTGGTCATTGAACTTATCTCCATGCAGATTCGTATACAGAAGTAGACAAGGTAAATCTGAAAGCAGTATAGCACAATCTACAGGTGAAGTAGGGACTAGGGCACCCACAAGGGGATGTCCTGTTTCAAACCCTGTATTCCTAGCAGGAAGTCCTACCCTTTGACAGAATAGAAGCAAGTTCGTTATACTTATAGTGACGCTTGCCATGAAGATGCCATAGACGACGTAGCTTAGCACGATGTGGCTGAGAAAGCACTAAAAGTGCAAAATAGGCCAGCACAACACTATTGCTAATATATGCATAATCGTTGCATCCACAATGTACTTACTGTAACGTAAGTGCCAACCCATGCCCCTAAGCGAAATTACATGCTGTTCTATTAAGTACGCTTCGTGTTCTACACAAGAACTACGCAGGCGCAGCTGATGATAGTACGCCCTTGATCTTTTCCAATTGAGCCGTGTACACACCTGCCCCAAGCAGCATTCGGATTCTCACAAATCGAGCAGACCCATTCCAACTTCTTACTCCACCATTATTGTAGGGGGATTATCGCGTGAACATTGATACAGTGCGCTTTTCACACCTCTTAGAGGTAAACGAACTCAATGACCTGAACTACTTTTTGTCTCACACCGCTTTCGTCATTTCGCATAAGAGCGAAAGCCTGGAGACGTTACTCAGCGTGCTTTGGTACCTTCCTGTGAATAGCCCCATCATTATCGTTACCAACTGTCCAGAAGAGGAGAGACAAACCATCGAGCGCGGCCTACGAGAAGGGCTTGCGGAACATAAAGATACCTACCTCGTGCATCAAAAAGACGAACTTATCACAACTCTGCTCAAGAATAGCGGCGTACTCCAGATCATCGGGCTAGATGACAAAGTGGTCAATGGCAAGGGCGAAGGCATGTACATTGGCACTATGTGCGCGGCACAATTGGGCTATACGGAATGGGTCATCTACTACGACGCGGACAATTTCGTGCCGAGCGCGTTATTAGAGTACACCTTAGCCATGAGCAAGTTGTTCATGGAGGCCCGCGCTGGACGTGCCCCCACACACGATGTCGTCAGCAACGAGCGGCATCTGCGCGAACGCGGTACACCTGATCTCCACGACATTCGCATCTGTTGGTCCTCTAAACCCGAATTCGGCAAGGCCAGTCAGGAACAGAAGTTACTCGGTCGCTGTACTCGCGTCGTCTCTCCTTTGTTTACAAGCCTGTTCGCTGGTTGGTTTGGCATACGCGACTACCCCATTATATCCTCGAACGCAGGCGAGCAAGGCATGACGATGGAGACGGCAAAAACGATACGCTTTTCTTCCGGTTATTCTGTCGAAACGTTTCAGTTTCTCGATCTGCTCTACCACGCCTCGCGCTGGCAAAACGAGCCTAAGAGCGTGACATTCCAGCAGTATCAATCGAAGAGTCCACACTTCCACGATAAAAAAGATGATGCCCACATCAAGAAGATGATCGCCGACAGCCTCGGAGCATTCTTCTTATTCAGCAAGGTCCTACCGCGCAACGTGCGTAAGCATCTGCAAGAGGTATGCCACGAACTCGATCTGGACCCACGTACACCTGAAGTCTATCCAGCGATCAATACACTTCCACTTGAGCAGTTCGGCTCGTTCGTAGACTACTACCGCCTGTTCAGAAAAGAGTTTCACGCCGAACCTATCGCCGGGCCTGTTTATAGTAGCGTCCTGCCTTACAGCGACGAGGAGGAAATTTCTTGCGTCTCATTGTAGTACGTCACGGCGAGACGCTGTATAACACGCAGCATCGTATCACGGGCCAGTCTGATATCGCGCTCAACTCGATTGGCGAGCAGCAAGCGGCCCTCGTGGGGGCATACCTCGCAAAGGAGCCAATGAATCTCATCGTCTCCTCCGACCTGCAACGCACTCGTGCCACCGCACGAGCCATCGCGCAGGAACGCGACATACCCATCTATGAAGACCCCGACCTGCGCGAGATTGCGATGGGCCAATGGGAAGGCTTCACTAACGAGGAGATTAAGACACAGTTCGTGGCTTCGATGGTTCAATGGCGTACTAATGCCACGAATTATGGCATCCCCGGTGGTGGTGAGAGTCTGCTACAGGTCAACGCACGCATCACGCGTGCGCTAGCCCGTTGGCAAGGACAATATCCTGATAAAACCGTCGTGTGGGTAACGCATGGCGGCTTTATCGGTCTCCTGGTCTGCAACGTCCTCGACCTGGATATCAGTCGTCGCTGGCAATTCCGCCACGATAACGCGTCCATCACCGAAATCTGGCTCGAACCCGGACACGCAATTTTGGCGCGTCTGAATGAGACCGCGCATCTTGTGAACATGCGCCATATTGAGGGGGCGGAAGCGTAATGTAGGAGCTTTTATTCATAACGCCCCTGTGAGCAATAAACAAAGTGAGCAGGGATTGAACACGTGGACAATGATGGGGGAACGTGGTCGATGGCAACGTGGGCGTTATGAATAAAAGCCCTACAATTTCCTCGTATAAGCTGAATGGGTAACAATCAATAATGGTTTACCACACACGCATTATGCTATACTCTACAGAGATTATCGAACACACCTTTTCATCGTCATCGAAAGGGAGCATTATACAATGGCTGTCATCTCATCTACCACCTCAACAACAACTAATCCTCAGAGTCGTGTCGCAGGCTGGCTGTCGCCCGACGAGTTCCGGCTGATCGAGGCTGTCTGTGATACGCTGCTGCCATCACTTGAGCCGCCTATAAACAGTAGCGAGGAGGTTGCGGCGTATTATCGGCGCAATGCCAGCGATCTACATGTAGCGATGTTGCTGGCAGAGACGCTGGCGCAGGAGAATGCGGAGACGCAGACCGAGTTTCGCCAACTGCTGGCACTGATGGCTAGCCCACTTGGTGGGATGCTGCTCATTGCGAATCCTAAGCCGTTCATCAATCTGCAACAGGAACAGCGCGAGAAGTATTTGCTGGCAATGGCGAATAGCCCGATGGCACAGTTACGGCAGGGCTATCAGGCGTTGAAGCGGCTCGCCACCTTTATTTTCTACTCAGTCCCTAATCCGCAGGGCGTCAACCCGAACTGGTCCGTGCTGGATTACGTGGCACCTACACCCCCACCAACAACGCCCAAAACCATCAAACCATTCGCGGTTACAGAGGATACGACGCTGGAATGTGACGCGGTAGTTATCGGCTCAGGTGCGGGTGGAGGCGTGGTTGCAGGCGAGCTAGCGATGACGGGTAAGAGCGTGGTTGTGCTGGAAAAGGGCGGCTACAATAGCGAGTCTGATTTCACGTATCAAGAGGCACAGGCGACGCCCGAACTGTATCTCAAACGTGGCCTGCTCTCGACAAAAGACCTGAGCATGTTTATTCTCGCAGGTAGCACACTCGGCGGCGGCACCGTCGTCAACTGGAATACTTCGTTTCGCACACCCGATGACGTATTGGAAGAGTGGGCTAGAGTTTCCGGCTTGCGCGATTTTACTGGTCCTGCCTTACAGGAGAGTTTTGCGGCGGTTGAGCAACGTATGCAGGTCAACACCGAGAACAGCACGCATAACAGGCAAAATCAACTGTTGTTCGATGGCTGTGCTGCCCTCGGTTATCATGCAGGTGTGATTCGGCGGAACGCGGTTGGCTGTGAACAGCGTTGCGGTGCCTGTGGTTTCGGCTGTCGTTATGAGTGCAAGCAATCAACCGCGAAGACGTATCTACAGGATGCCTACGACAAGGGGGCGCGTATCGTCGTCCGTTGCAGCGTCGATAAAGTGCTGATCGAGGATGGCAAGGCGGTTGGTGTCGAGGCGAAAGCGATGAATAGCGAGAGCGGCGCGACATACAAGGTGACGGTACGTGCAAAGGTCGTAGTGCTGGCTGCTGGCACCATCAACTCGCCTGCGGTCCTGCTACGTTCAGAGGTCGAGAACAAGCATATTGGGCAACACCTGAAACTGCATCCGGTCTCAACGGTGACAGGTATCTATCCAGAGAAAGTGTATGCGTGGAAGGGCGTACTGCAATCGGCCTATAATGACGAGTTCGCGCACCTGCACGACAACTATGGCTACAAGCTAGAGGTCGCACCCGCGCACCCAGGCTTGATTGGTCTGACAACTCCCTGGTATGGGGCGCGTGCGTACCGCGAGTCGATGCTGGACGCACCCAACCTCAGCACGATCATCGTGTTGACACGCGACAAGGGCGAGGGCACGGTGACAACGGACCGCGATGGCGAGCCAGTGGTAAACTATATAACCTCCGCTTATGATCGCCAGCATCTGCTACACGGCTTGCGTACCTCGGCACGTGTACATTTCGCGGCTGGCGCGAGGTCTGTGTTATCGGTGCAAAACAGGCAGAACCGTGTAGACCGTTTCGAGGATGGCACCGTGAGTATGCGCGACCTGAGTGACTTCGATGCACGTCTGGAACAATATGGCATGGGTCCCAACCGCATAATGATGTTTTCCGCGCATCAGATGGGCACCTGCCGCATGGGGTCCGACGCGAAAAATGCCGTCACCAACGGTAACGGCGAAGTCTATGGCGTGAAAAATCTGTTTGTGTGTGATGGTAGCGTATTCCCGGCGGCAAGCGGCGTTAACCCGATGTTGTCGATTATGGGTCTATCGCATCGCTCGGCACAGTATATCAAGAGCGTATTGTAGTTTCCCAACGGGCGACCCTTGTGGTCGTATCCGTAATAAAAAGTCGATGAGCATTATCGCGTCCCTACGAAATATCCGCGTATATAATGAACATTTAGGACGCGAAGCATATCAAACGTTGGGGACCCAATCCTCGGCGTGGGGTAGTTCGGGTGTATCGTCATCGTTATTAGAAAGAGAGGAATTTTCATTACTGGGACGCAACTGGATGAGTGCCTCCAACTCTGCCTTTTTGTAGAGTCGTTGCCGCTTGATTCCTTGTTTGTAACTTCTCAAAACGCCTCGACTGACATACGTATAGAGCGTCGAGAGTTTTATACCGAGTAGATGACACGCTTCGTGTCCATCGAGATAGTTTTCACCGTTTAACTCTATCACAGTTGTATCCTCCCTCCTCATGAATTGAAGAGCAATTATCTTCCTCTAATCATAGATGCACAAAGATGTTTTGTCAATCACGTTTTACGTTGTTCGCCAAATTAGCATGATAGAGATCATCTTCTATTTTTACCAATCGACATAAATCGAGTAATACAAAGTTTCATCAAAATATATTGACATTTTTCAGAATCAATGGTACAACTTCAGAAGAACCTGTTTGAGAGAATGCGTTATCTTGACTATGTAACACGCAAAGGAGCAAAAATCTATGTCAACGACGATGCCAGAAACAAATCCACAGAAAGAACCAATTACACAGGACACACCAACGGCAAAACCTAACAAGGGTGGACTAGAGGGAATTGTCGCCGCTACCACAGCGATCAGTAAGGTCGAAGGTACGGCTGGACGCTTGATCTATCGTGGCTACAACATCCACGACCTTGCACGAACAACGACGTTTGAAGAGGTTGCACACCTGCTCTGGTTTGGACACCTGCCCAATCAAAAAGAATTAACGGATCTGAAAGCGAAGTTGGTCGCCGAGCGCACGCTACCCACCTCTGTTATCGAGGTGTTACGTAACCTTCCTAAAACGGCAGAGCCGATGGATGCACTACGGACTGCGACCTCCGCATGGGGTGCAATGGCGATTCAAGGCAAGCCAACACAGGAGCAGGCCATCGCTGTTACCGCTCGTTTCCCACTCTTCCTAGCCGCATTTCAACGTATTCGCAATGGCTTAGAGCCTCTGGCATCGCAACCGCACCTTGATTATGCTAGCAACTATCTCTACCTGCTTACGGGTCAGGAGCCAAAAGAGGAGCATGTCAAGGGATTGAATGCCTACCTTGTGCTGCTGGCCGATCATGGCATGAATGCATCAACATTTACCGCGCGTGTCGTTGCCAGTACCGAAGCGGATATCGTGTCCTCGGTTGTTGCTGCCCTCGGCGCCCTCAAGGGACCGCTGCATGGTGGTGCCCCATCGAAGGTGTTGGACATGCTCAACGAAATTGGCACCGTTGACAATGCGGAACCCTGGATACGAGACGCGATTACACATGGTGGCCGCTTGATGGGCTTTGGGCATCGCGTGTACAAGACGGAAGACCCACGCGCGGAAGAGTTGCGCGAGATGGCGCGTGTCGCCGACCCACAGGGCTTTGTGCTGGCACGGCGCGTCGAGGAACTTGCCGTTGCACTGCTGGACGAACTGAAACCTGGGCGTCGTCTCTACACTAATGTCGAGTTCTACTCCGCCGCTCTGCTCTCCTCGGTTGGACTCTCTGGCGACCTCTTCACAGCGACCTTTGCCGCTAGCCGTATCGCTGGTTGGACCGCGCACATCATGGAACAGGTGCAGAACAATCGCTTGATTCGACCAGAGGCCGACTATATAGGCCCAATGGACGTGCATTTCGTGGCTTTGAACGAACGCTAATACATGTATATTGACACAGACGCATAATACTTACATGCAAGTATTATGCGTCTGTGTCAATATAGTAGGGATTGCCTACAGGAGGTTGGTGTGCGTATGGAATCACAAGTTCTTCGACCCAGTATCTGGCAGCTTTTTCGCATCTGGGTAGGCATCGGGTTACAATCCTTCGGAGGTGGAGCCTCCACAACATTCTTGATACAACGTACATTTACAGAGAAGTACACATGGTTGTCAATGGACGATATTACAAAGTTTTGGAGCTTGTGTATTCTCACACCAGGCATCAATCTGGTGGCCTTGACCGTTTTGATCGGTCGTAAACTCGGCGGTACATGGGGTATAGTCGCTTCGCTTGCTGGTTTGCTTATACCAAGTGCTACGATCACCTGTCTTTTGACGGCTCTCTTTACACAGGTTGAACACATCGCGGCGGTACAGGCAATCTTGCGTGGTGTCATACCAGCGACAGGAGCGATTATGCTGCATGTCGGATTAAATTTTGCGTTGCCTATTTTCCGTAGAAGCTACAAAGAAGGCATTGCGTACTTTACAGGAAGCATTATTGTCATCATCGCCTGTTTGCTCGCAGTTGCTCTCTTCAAACTACCGGTTATTGCCGTTATCATCGGTGCCGTCTTGCTTGGTGCGCTTTTCTTTTCACCAGAATCGACTCCTCCTGTACTTGTACAAGAACAGCGAGAACAGCAATGATTAATCCACTTATTTATTTACTTCTTTTCCTGAAAGCTTCACTCTTTTCAACGGGTGGTTTCAGTAATCTTCCCAGTTTGCATCAGGACCTGCTTGCCAATGGCTGGGCCAAAGAAGCATATTTTGGGCAGTCCATCGCTATTGGACAGATAAGCCCTGGCCCTAACGGATTGTGGGTAATCTGCCTCGGCTATCTCACGTATGGCTATCTCGGCGCATTATTTGCGTTAATTGCTATCACCCTTCCAGCACTGCTCGTACTTGTTGTAACAGCCGGTTATTCGCGCATCGAACATTTTCCACGAGTACAGGGTGCTATGTATGGTGTTTCACTCGCGGTGGTTGGATTGCTACTCACGGTGGTCTGGACGATTTTCAATCAACCTGGAGTAGACTGGAAAGGATTGCTGATAGCGATAGGAGCCTTCGGACTAGCACTTAGTCGAAGAGTGAATATTCTGCTTATTTTAGGGCTGGCGGGACTTGCAGGATATCTGCTCTATCGCTAACAGCGTTTTTACATCTACACCGGATCAAAGTTGCATAGCACCAAATTGTGGTAAAGATGCACATGCATTTACAGTATCCAGGAGTGTTTGTAACGGAAAAGGTTTTTGGATAATTGGTATTGACGGAAATTGTTTGCGAACTTGCCCTAAGTGGTCCTGCGCCGCCCCCGATACCACAATAATTGGTAGGTTATTCAGATGCAGAGTATAACGAATATATGCGATGACATCACAACCAGAGAGTCCTCCGGGTAAGTTAAGATCAATAATGAGTACATCTAAAGAAGGCTTCTCATTGGCACTACTTACCGCCAAGAGATACTTCAAGCAGGATGCTCCATCCCCATAAGCAACAACAGTATGTCCGGCCAACTCTAGCATTGTAGTGGTTAGCTCAGACAATGTTGGGTTATCCTCAAGTAATCCTATACGCACTTGCTTCTCTCCCATACACAACCTCTTCCTTGAGTCTTGATTTGTAGAATATTGTTTCCCCCATGCAAAAGACCATTGCAACACCCAGTCAGAGGAAGACGGGTGTACTACCTCGATATGAACATCCTGCTTTTTCTAGCGGTAGCATGAGGTACTACGTAAGAGTATCTTTAATGGATTACTGCAATTTGTATTGAAACCGCATGGCCCTCTCAATATATACAAAACAGAGAAGAGGAGGTGTGAGGCTATCGGCCTCACACCTCCTCTTCTCTGTTTTGAGAGGTTTTCTAATGTATAGTTGCTGGCGTTTTTGGCTCTGTGAGCATCGTTGATGTATTGTCAACCATGTGTGTTCGCAATTGGAGAAATATCTCGCTTGTGTCTTGTGTTCCCATCGCCTGCTCCATCCACCGCATTCCACAGACACCACATATTCCATGTGTTGCTTCGTAGATTTTTGGCAGTGGTGCTGGTGAGAGATGCTCTCCGGCGTTGTTCATAAGTCGCAAACACCATGCACACTGTCGTATCATGTTATCCTATCCTCCCAGAAGAAAAGCACTGAAGTAGATGCTCTTGCTTCTGCTCTACTGTTTACTGTTTACAAAAATCTAACAATTTCCAAATTCGATATACTGTTTGGTCTGAGCCACTTCTGATGCCCTGGTCGTGCTTTTCGCAGCGATAGCAACAGGTATATCCTTACAGCTATTTATCCTCAATGTATCAATAAACGTACCGTTTACGCCGACTAGCACATTATGCCTTTTGACTTTGCCATCTAAAAAAGTATAAGAAATTGTCACGAAGCTTCCAGGTGTAAAATTACTGCCACACAGATGTAAATGGTGTTGCCTGACATCTCCGTCCTGTGTGCAAGTGGTCTCGATACCTGGTACGAGAGCTGTTCTCGAAGTTCCTGTCACACTATGTGTTGCCGTTGCTCGTTGCGATGTCACGGTTGCCATATGTGAAGGTACTGTTGGTAGGGGACCCCATGTAATAATGGGACTCGCTATACTTCCTGTAATATGTGCCGTGAAGCCAACGAGCAATATAAGACAGAGAACAGCAAACACTCCTATTGCCGACAGACGTATTCTTAGAGGGAAGACGCCTTGCCCGGCACGGTGAGGCAACTGCGCCGTATGTAGCGTGCGTAAAACACGCTTTGAGACGGTAGCGTATGCTGCATCGGTCTCAAAGCCATGTGCCCAATCCTCTATCATATGTCCAGTAGTTTTCAACTCGGTACAGCGTCTGCTGCATGTCATACAGGTAGCCACATGCTCCTGCACGTCGGACTGCCCCTGCTGCTGACGGACATAGGCGAGCAACCTGTCATCAGTTGGATGTTTCATATAAATAGCTAGTATCCCTTCTGATCGACAAATTTCTAAAAAAACTTACATATAGACCTTGCGGAATTTTTCGACACCCCGCGACACCCGTTTCCGCACGGCCTCTGCTGAAATATTGATGATCTGCCCAATTTGCTCATAAGTAAAACCATCACCATAATGCAGTTGTACACATGCGGCATCTTTTGGTGAGAGGTGTTTGAAGGCTTCCTGAATGAGTATGCTTGTTTCGGTGCGCTCCTCAAATGAAGACTCCACAAGCGAACGCTCTACTCTGTCCTCATGGCTTATACCCAACTCTTCATCCTCTGTATAGTCGGTGCCAAACGAGAAGGGAACAAACTGGCGCAAGCGTTTTCTGTTGAGATAGCGTAGTGCGAAATTTGTTGCAATGCGGTATATCCAGGCATCTACTTCAAGATGAGAAGAGGTCTTAGCAACTTCTTTATATACCTGTAGAAAGGTGTCTTGTGCAAGGTCTAGCGCGACCTCACGCTCACCGACAAGACGGTGTAGATATCCCGTAATAGGATATTGTAATCGTTCTATAAGTGAGCGAAACGCCTGAGGATCCCCTGCACGTAGACGCGCTACCTCATCCCCCTGAACTTCCATCACCATAATGGTCTTACCTGCGATCATATAACCGCCGACAACATAACTTTTGCTACGCCAACGTTTGCAGTTCCTGTGTTAGCACTGTCTCTGTTATGAAGCCGTTCCCCCTACATACTACAATCAACGAAGAGGTCAAAAGCGGACAACGTATGCCACATCTTTTTGACGTTTCGCAAACAATAACGAAGCGTGGTTGAAATAGTTGCATGCATCTATACAATTGTGCGTTTTGGGGGGTATTTTTGTTGGTATCTGATTTGTCGCACTCTCCGTTGTCGTGTACACGACAACGGAGAGTGCGACAAATCAGATACCAACATTTATTTGACGGTAAGTTCGATACTGTGATAGCCCCTTGAGCCATCGGGTAGTGGTGGGGCAATATTGGGGTCCTGTACGTTACCCTGCGCGTCGATGGCACGCACAATCGCGGTATAGGAGCCAGATTGTGGTTGCCAGGGGACTTCCCATAGTATCCAGGTCAAGGCCGACAACGGACGCTTGAGCGTGGCTTTGTTCCACGTCTGCCCGTTATTGAAGCTGACATCGACCTCGCTGATGCCCTTGTTCCCAGAAAAGGCCACACCCGCTATATACGTTGGTTTGTTGGCTGGCAGCGTTGCCCCTGTTAACGGTGTGTCGATACGTGATGTCATGAGTAGTGGTGCGGGATCGCTCCATCCACGCTGCTGCCAGTAGCCCTGAAAGTCTGTATTGACAACCTCTATGCGTGTGATCCATTTGACGTGTTTCATGCCATAAATGCCAGGAACTAGCAGACGGAGTGGAAAACCGTGTCCCTGTGGTAGCGTGGCACCGTTCATGCGTAGAGCAAGCAAGGTTGTCGGCTCTAACGCTTTCGAGAGATGAATACTATCGCTATAGTCGTCGGCTGCATACAAAACAACCTTGGTCGCACCAGGTTTAATCGCTCCCCCACGTGCAAGCAGGTCAGCAAGAGGAATGCCCTCCCACAATGCACTGCTCATGTAGGGGCCACCGACCTCGTTACTGATACACATCATCGACTCGTATTGCTGCTTCGTGGATAGAGTTAGCAGGTCTTTGTAGCTGAGTGAGAAGGCATGTTCAATTTCGCCAGACACAGATAGGTGCCATGTGTCACCATTTACTGCCGGGTCGGAGAAAAGATTTTTCGAGACGACATAATACTGATCGTTAGACGTTATCTCCTTCGAGAGCATTGGCTGCGGCAGTATATCTCCATAGTTCGGCGTTGGTGCTGGCACAATCTTTTTTTTGTAAGTCTGCAATAAGCCTGGGGATGTACTCGCCACACCACTCCCAACACCGCTGTTGGTAAAGCCACCTGCGCTCGTAATGAAACGCCATGCGAACACACCTAATGCACCCAGACCGACGATTTGGATGCCGCGTAGTACCAGTTCACGACGCGCCACGCTCTTTTCGCGCTCATTTGAGGGCGCATTGAGGAAGCGTACCCGACGCGTAACCAGTTGATTCTGCAACATAACAAACGATCCGCCAAATATAATACCAACGACTGCTAAACTAACCGTCGTATTGATAGCACCAATCACCAGATGCGAACCAAAAAAACCAACGCCAGTAATCGGCAAAAGCATCAGGCCAGTGAGCAGTAAAAGTAATAGGGCAAGCAGCAGTCCTACGCTCCAGTGTAGCATCTCCTGCCCCGTTTTTTCGGCTCTGTACCTGCCCACCCACAATGTGCAAAGACCCCCTGCAAGTGCGAACACAAGGCACTGGCCGACAATGATGCAATAAAAAAAGTAGTGTTTGGCATCACCGCCAATGAGTTGATGGAGTGTATTGAAGGTTGACGGCGACATCAACTGTGTCAGGGCAGAGCCAAAGACCTCCGGTAACGAGATACCGTTAAGGGACACGCTCAAAAGCAGCATCATAATAGTGGCTATAATGCCAGCGACAAGGCCAGCAACGAAGCCATCCCAGAAGCGTTGGCGTCGTGTGAAGAGTATTTTTCCCATGATTCTCATCCCGATATAGGTATAAAATTAGTATCATACATAGCATAACAGACATACACACGATTAGCTAAGCTAAATTTGGCAGATATTTCTCGCATTGACAAAATATCTATTTTCGGGTATTATATCGCTAACGGATATATCCGTTAGCGATATAATACCCGATACTTTCGTTATTAGAGGAGGTGCGATGAAAAATACCGAACGGGAACCAGAAGCACTGCTCCCGCTCACACCTGCCGTGTTTCACATTCTGTTGGCTCTGGTTGACGGAGAGCGGCATGGCTACGGCATCATGCAAGAGGTCGCTACACATACTGATGGTGCCCTGCGTATGGGACCAGGGACGTTGTACGGCTCGATTAAGCGTATGTTGAATGATGGTTTGATTGTTGAGTCGGGAACACGACCCGATCCTACACTGGATGATGAGCGGAGACGCTATTATCGTCTAACCGAATTTGGGCAACGGGTCGCGCAGGCCGAGGCGCGGCGTCTGGAACAGTTGTTGCGGGTGGCTCATAATAAGCATCTCTTGCCAGGATTGGATACGACAGGGGGGATTGCATGAGTACACAACATGTACCACCTGTACAGCCAAGAAGAACTCCACGCTCTGAAATACTCTATCGTTCTCTCTTAACGCTCTATCCGCCCATGTTCCGCCGTATGTATGGACGCGAGATGTTGCAAACATTTCGTGATTGCTACCGTGACACAGCGCAGCAAGAGGGTAGAGTGGGTCTTGTACGCTTGTGGGGACTTGTTCTCCCCGATCTTGTTGTCACTGCTTGCTCTGAACAAAGTAGGGCAGGCATAAGCTTTGGTAAACGTTTACTAGGTCTGACAGAAAAGGAGTATTCTCTCATGAGTTTATTGACACTCGACACCGCAGCTCGTACCGATATCGGGCTTACTCGTGCTAACAACGAAGACAACGTAGTCTCTGTCGTGCCAACAGATGCACAGGTTATGGCTCAGAAGGGAGCGTTGTTTGTTGTTGCCGATGGTATAGGGGGGGCATACACAAGGCGATGTAGCCAGCGAACTCGCGGTGAATACGATACGTGATACCTACTACCAGGATACGCGTGACGATATTGCTACCGTGTTACGCGAGGCTGTCGAACGCGCGAATCTGGTGATTTTCGAGCGCGACATTCGTATGGGCACAACATGCGTCGCGGCTGTACTTAAAGACAACACGGTGTATATTGCCAATGTGGGTGATAGCCTCGTCTACCTTGTGCGGGCTGGACAGATGCGACAACTTGCGGAAGACCACTCCTGGGTGGCTGAACAGGTTCGTACAGGCGCAATGACACGGGAAGAGGCACAGGCACAGGGTAAAGGGAACGTGATTGTACGTTGTCTTGGTGAGGAGCGCGACGTGAAGGTCTACGTTGGCATTGAGCAGGTGCAGGATAAAGATATCCTTGTGCTGTGTACGGATGGTCTACATGGGCTAGTGGATGCGAACGAGATACGCACGCTTGTCGAGCAATACGAGCCAGAAGAGAGTACACAGCGTCTGATTGCGCGTGCCAACGAAAACGGCGGCACCGATAATATCACCGCCGTTGTGGTGCGCGTCTCGCTAGCGCAATAACGGAATACATCGTCAATATTCATGTGTCACTCACCGCCTGGGGTGGCGAGTGACACATGAATATTGACGATGTATTCCATTTCGTTAATGTTGCAGAAGGTATACGTTCGACCAATCATCGAAGTACAGACCATTGGCGTTGAGCGAGACACCGTGTAGCCATGATGGAATAATCGCCGCCACTGCCTGGTGGTCGATTGGAAGCCAGCCCACATCTGTAATAGCGATCTGCTCGGCCTTGTTGTAGAGCGCGATGCGATCATCACCCGACAGAGTTTCCGCCGGTGCAACCGTCTGATCGAAGGTAGGATTATTCCAACTACCATTATTATTTGGGGCGTTAGCAGTCAGGTTCAGCGTGAGCCAGTCGTAGGGATCGGGGAAGTCCGCGCCCCACTGTGTAAAACCAAACTGAATGGTATGATCCGCGCGGTTAGCCGCCGTTTCGGTGTTATATGCGGTCAACTCCACGCTTCGCATTTTGACCTGCACACCGAGAGCAACCTGCCACATCTGCTGAATCGCTGCCGCTTCATTCGATGTCACCTGTGCGCTTGGGTAGGTAAACGTAAACTGAGGGGCCTTACTGATATCGGGATAGACGGACTGAAACAGCGGCTTTGCTTTCGCCGCATTGAATGGCAACCCTGGAAAAGTGGGTTGATAGCCCGGCATGCCAGGAGGAATAATGGTTTGCGCGGCTGTCACCGAGTCCTTCAATACGGCATGCACCAACGTTTGCTTATCGAGCGCGTAGGCGAAAGCCTGGCGGACAGCGACATTGTTGAATGGTGGCCTTGAGCTATCGAAAAACATCAGGTCCGTTTGTAGCAGTGATGTTCGTGTGAAGCCCTGAATACTCTTCGCCTGTAGCTGGTCATCAGGGGTCAGGTTCCACACGAATGAATACTGCCCTGCGCGATATGCGGCGAATGCAGTTGAGTTTTCCTTTACAAAGATCATGTCAACTTCTGTTAACTTTGTCTTGTTACCATAGTAGTGAGGATTGGGCACAAGCACCATCTGCGCGTTGCGGTTCCATGTCTTGACCATAAATGGTCCTGTACCAATGCCTGCACCTTCTACATGCTGAATCCAATTTTTCTGACCATACTGCCCGATAAGTTTTTGATTGAGCGCAAAAAATATCGAGGTGGTGAGGTCTTCAAGGAAGTATGGCGTGGGCTGACTCAAGGTCACTTGCAGTGTGTGAGCGTCAATTGCCTTCACTCCGCTCAACGTCTTTGACTTGCCGTTAATTACCTTATCGGAGCCAGCAATAGGTCCCTCAAGATACGAGGCAACGGATGAACCGACCTCTGGCAAAAGCGCACGCGTCCAGGTATAGGCATACGACTGCGCGGTAACTGGCGTGCCATCGGAAAACATGATACCAGACTTAATGTTGAACGTGTAGGTCTTTTTGTCATCAGAAATATGCCACGTCGCCTGATCGGGTATCACATTCAGGCTCTTGTCGGTACGCACAAGGCCAGAGTAAATCATGTTGATAGCAAGCGCGGAGTTCGCATCGGGGCCTAATGCAGGATCAAGGACGCCAATATCGGTTGTTCCTACATTCGGAAAGGTGAGTACCTGCTTTGGAGCAAGGTTAGACCCGTTGACGGGAGTAGATGTACTACCACCACACGCTGCAAACAGCACGTTGAGCAGAGCCAGGAATAAGAAAAGCGCAGTCGGTTGTCGATGCGTGCGGAGTTTGTGCAGTTGCCACGCATGATAATGCATAATAAAGAACTCTCTTTCTAAGAAAGCTAGGGATGATTGCAAGTAGGAATAACCTTGTATAATAGTATATCATGTTTCTTACAACGGGTACGCTAAAGAATTTTTCTTAGTAGTTTTCATAGAAGGAGTATCTACACAATGAACTATCGTCCTTTAGGTCGCACTGGCTGGAATGCATCGGAGATGGGCTTCGGCACATGGGGCATCGGCGGCGATGCATGGGGTAAGACGAACGACAACGACGCAATCGCTGCTCTACATAAAGCTATTGAGCTTGGTGTCAACTTCATAGATACCGCCGATGTATACGGCGACGGACATTCCGAACAGTTGATCGCGCAGGTCCGCAAGCAGCATAGCGAGCCACTTTTTATCGCAACAAAGGCTGGGCGACGCCTCAACCCCCACACCGCCGAAGGCTATAATCGTCAAAATCTGACCAGCTTTGTCGAGCGTAGCTTGCGTAACCTTGAGATGGAGGCACTCGACCTGCTCCAACTGCACTGTCCACCAGCAGCAGTTTATAACGATGCAGAAGTGTTTAGCATTCTCGACGACCTTGTGCAGCAAGGCAAGATACGCAACTATGGCGTCAGCGTGGAAACAGTCGAAGAGGCACTGAAAGCTATTCGTTATCCCAATGTGCAGAGCATTCAGATAATCTTCAACATATTTCGCTTCAAGCCCTCTGACCAGTTTTTCGCAGTGGCCCACGATAAAAAAGTGGGCATTATTGTGCGCGTGCCGCTTGCGAGTGGACTGCTCACGGGCAAATTTCGCCCTGACTCGCAGTTTTCCGATAGCGATCATCGCAAGTTCAACCGTCACGGCGAAGCCTTTGATCAGGGCGAAACATTTTCCGGTGTCGATTATGAGACAGGACTACAGGCGGTCGAAGAGCTACGTCCGCTTGTGCCACAGGGTGCAACCATGGCACAATTCGCCCTGCGTTGGATACTAATGTTTCCAGAGGTCACAACCGTCATTGCGGGCGCGAAGGATCCGCAACAGGAAGCGGACAATGCAGCGGCAGCAGCGTTACCACCATTGAGCGACCAGACTATGCAACAGGTCAAAGCGGTGTATGACCAACGCATCCGCGCTACTGTACAAAACAGATGGTAGGAGAATAGCAACCAGACAAAATGAAGTTTAGGGCTAGCCCTAAACTTCATTTTGTCTGGTTGCATTACTCTTTGTGTCCCGCTCCGTTGTAGCTTATATAAGGTAGCTAGCACAACAATACTACATAGGGCTATCTACTAGAAATTTGCGACTCACCTATGGCAGTTGAGTCGCTTTTCGCATTGCTATTTTCTTCATGGGGAAGGATTGTGGTATGGACGACCAAACTAAGACAGAGGGACAGGTACACCTTGTCGCAGGACTATCAGGCGGACAAGCGCATATTATAACAGAATCGCTGCTACCAGGTGAGGAAAAGACACAGATCGGCGCACATTCCGCCGAGCAGATTGTGCTGAAACACGGCGATGCCCTCCTTATCACCGATACCACAGGTGATATGCCTGCCGCGCAAAAAGAAACGGGGCTTTTCTGGCAGGGAACACGCTTCCTGAATTTCTGTAATCTCACCATGGGAGGGAATCCACTCATCGACCTCTCGCATCACGTCTCAGATAACGGTGAGCAGTGTCAGATTGACGCGACAAATGCGCCGTTCGTTATCAATAACGAAATCAGTATCGAGCAAGGGACGCTTCACGTCTGCCGTGTGCTAGAACTACGCGCAGATACCCTTATACAAACCATTACCATTACTAACTTTCATACCACAGACATGCCTGTAACGCTGGAGTTCGCGCTGGGAGCAGACTTTTATGATATGTTTGACGTGCGTGGTTTTATACGAATCCGACACGGTATTTGCAAAGTACCAGTCCTGACTAAAAAAGCTGCTATACTGGGCTACTATGGAGTAGACCATGTAGAGCGCGAAACACATATTTCCTTCACGCCAGCAGCAGACTATACACAGATGAATCGTACACTGTGGCATCGTACCCTTATCAAAGGTCAACCTGTGGTACTACAAATCACATGTGTACTCTCTACCTCTACACCAACGTATAGAGCGACACAATCGCCACTCTCACTTGTGCCGCCAACAATTACGACAGACGACTTGCTCTTCAATCGGTTTCTCACGCGCAGTAGCAACGACTTTGTGACGCTCTGTACACCGACGCCACACGGCTACTTTCCTTACGCGGGCCTCCCCCTGTTTTCTTGTCCCTTTGGTCGTGATGGCCTTATCACCTGTTTAGAGTTTCTCCCCTGGTTTCCCGATGTGGTAAAGGGTGTGTTAACCTTTCTTGCGGCTCATCAAGGTATCAAGGTTGAACCATTCACGGATGAAGAGCCGGGGAAAATACTGCATGAGTACAGAACAGGTGAACTGGCGAATCTACGCGAAGTCCCCTATCTTCCCTATTATGGTAGCGTCGATGCTACGCCCTTGTTCCTTGTAACGCTCGAAAAATATGTGCGTTGGACAAACGATATCTACCTGCTCCGACAATTGTGGCCGAATGCGGTCATGGCGGCACGTTGGCTTACGACGTTCGGCGATAAAGATGGTGACGGCTTTATCGAGTATCATAGAGCCTCGGCAAAGGGGCTGATCAATCAAGGTTGGAAAGATACGTGGGACTCTGTTTCACATGCTGATGGACGCCTGGCACATGGTCCAGTTGCGCTCTGTGAGGTGCAGGGCTACGCCTTTGCCGCCTATCGTGCTATGGGCTATCTTGCAGGTCGCCTCGGCAAGCGACAGGATGGACAGCAATGGGAGCAGAAGGCATCGACATTGCAGGAGCAGTTCATGCATTCTTTCTGGTGGGAAGCGGAACAGACCTTCTACCTTGCCCTGGATGGTGCGAAAGAGCCATGCGCGGTGGTCGCTTCTAACGCAGGTCACTGTCTCTGGACAGGAATTGTGCCCGCTACATATGCACAGAAGCTAATAGCACGACTGATGCGCGAAGATATGGCGAGTGGGTGGGGTATTCGCACACTCTCTACTCATGCCACGCGCTACAACCCGATGAGCTACCATAATGGCTCCGTGTGGCCCCACGACACCGCCCTAGTCGGGGCAGGTTTTGCACAGCACGACCGGAAGACAGAGGCGGTAGCACTCTTACACAGCCTTTACACTGCCAGCCAGTATTACGAGGGGATGCGTCTGCCGGAACTCTATTGTGGCTTTACTCAGCATCCTGGCTTTGGCCCAACACGTTATGCAGGGGCATGTTCACCGCAAGCATGGGCGGCAGGTGCCCCTTTTCTGCTACTGAATGGCTTACTGGGACTACAACCACAGGCAGAGCAGCAATGTTTGACCTTCGTCAATCCTACAATGCCATCCTGGTTACACACGCTAGAGATTCAGGGCATGAAAGTGCGTGGAGAACAGGTGCATCTGCGTCTGATACGCATTGGTGATGCGACGGAAGTTGTCATTGAAGACGATAACAGGGTAGATATAGAGGTTTTGTGAAAAAGGCCATTATAGGACTTTCTCCCTGCTTACTGCTTGCTTTCGGTTGAGAAGCCATAACCATGATAGGTACTTTTTCACTATATTCAAGATTATTTATGCGTAGAGAGCAGAGAAAGAGTGCTATTGTTGTGACACAGAGCAATACAACAGGGTAATTAAGGATAACAGCACTTCATGAACAATATCATCCGACGACGTATACAACGACGCAGAAGATTGCTAGGGCTGGGTATGATTGCGTTCGCCGTAGTCATCGCAACGGCCTCGCTCATCACCCTCATTCACGCCTCCTCATCCGCTAACACTCCCTCGCACCTGACATCGAACGTGAGTGGTAATCAAAACATAACGAACAATACCACCGCTACAGTAAGTGGAACCGCTACGGCCAAACCTACACGAAGCATCACAGCAACGCCGAAGCCTATTCCTCCAACAGCAACATCAGCACCCACCGCACCAACGGCAACCCCCATACCTGTGACTGGCACAGGTGGTACTGGCAATACCACTGGTGGGAATGGGGGAACGAGTAGTAGTCCCTGGCAACTTATTTTCAACGATGATTTCAATGGGACACAGTTAAATCCAACATGGGGCGTCTATGGTGGACCACATGGCGGTGGTGATAGCTACTACAGTCCAAGCGAAGTCTCGGTTTCTAATGGTATGTTACATTTACAGATGGAGCGCAAAACCAGCAATGGCCTACCTTACACTACTGGTGGCGTTGCAGCATTTCGACTCGCTCAAATTTATGGCAAATATGTTTTCCGCGTTCGATTGCCGTATGGCAAAGGTGTTGGTCCCTACGCTATTCTCTGGCCCAACTCGCCTGGCTATGTGGCACAAACCGACATTTTCGAGTCGCCACCAGCGACAAAAAACGAGTTATTTTTCACCAATCACGGCATCAACGGTGGCGCAACCACGCAACTAACCGCAACGGGAAGCTTCGCCAGTGACTTTCATATCCTGACCTGTGAGTGGAGTCCCAACAAACTACAATTTTACGTGGATGGTGTCAGTCAGGGCGTGCTAACACAGAGCATTCCCAATCAGGCCATGTGGTTCGGCATCGCGGTTGCGTCCGGTGATGCCTTTACAGGCAATCCCGATGCCACAACTCCTTTCCCTGTCTCGCTCGATGTCGATTGGGTGCAGATATATAAATATACAGGCTAATTGTGTACTTACGCCACAACAAAAAGCAGTCGGGCGTTGTCTAACGCCCGACTGCTTTTTGTTGTGGCGTTTCTTATACCTGTGAGAGTGCGAGTGCTAACTTATCAGTATGCTCAGGAAGGCCAACCGTAACACGCACGAAGTCGTGCAGGTAGGGATGATTGAAGTAGCGCAACAGGAGGCCATGGGACTCGACCACTGCACGGATACGCTCCATCTTTACATCTTCGTCGCGTAGGCGACTGAGGATAAAGTTCCCTTGCGACGGTATAGACTCCAGGTATGGCTGATTGCTGAGTACCTCGAAGAGTCGTTCGCGCTCCTGCACGATACGCCGTACATTTGCTAATGTGTAATCGAGGTGGTTGAGCGTCTCGATGGCGGCGATATGTCCGGCGACATTGACCTCGAAAGGGCATTGTGCGCGGCGCATATAGGCTACAATCCACTCTGGGAAAAGGCCATAGCCGATGCGTAGGCCCGCAAGTCCAGCCCATTTGCTGAATGTACGCATAACGATGAGGTTGGGATATTGCGTAACGAGATGAGCAAGGCCACGACGATTGTTTGAAAACTCAACGTATGCCTCATCGACGACAACGATACGTCCCGTCTCAAGCAGCGTCAACACATCCTCCTCGCAAATTGGATTGCCGGTTGGATTGTTGGGCGAACACAACACAATCATCTTTGTCTCAGGTGTCAAGGCCGCCAGGATGCCCACGACATCAACCTCGTAATCAAGAGTACGGGGCACCTCTAGCACGTATGCACCACAAAACGTGGTGATGAAGGTATAGAGTGAAAATGTTGGTGGGCAGCAAATGATGTTGTCGCCGACGGAGAGGAAGATGTGCCAGAGCAAATTGATAAGTTCATTGCTACCATGACTTACAACGATATGTTGGTCCGCAACACCAGTATATTCTGACAATGCACATTTCAATGAAGTAGAGTCGGTATCAGGATAATTATTATAATTTTCGTGATTACTAAGTGCTTTCAGTACCTGTGGCGGTGGACCATATGGACTTTCATTGCTATTAAGTTTAATAAGGTCTTGTATCGGAATACCAGTGCGTGCGCTAAATGTCTCTAACGACTCACCGGGAATATACGACGCCATGCGGTCCAATTCAGGACGTACATGAACGGGACTAATGGAAGATATATACATGGTCTATCCTATTTTTCAGCGTCGGCATCGACGAAGATTTGTGTGGGTCGGCGAATGAGAGAACTACGAGGAGCAAAGCGAGCACCCTGCGCTCCCAATCCATTCCCAAAGTTTGTTGGTGGAGTATTCGCACCGAAACGTTTTGTGTTCGGCTGCACGGCTGGTTGTCCATCGGGTGTCTCTGGCGACCGCTCGGAGTCAACAACCTGCACCATTTCAAAGCCACGACGTAAGGTCATCATATCGCGCATGAAACAGGCGACCGCGGAGGCGGCAGAGCCTTTTTCCTTCGAGGTATCATAACGACGTGCAGTGGCTTCACCAGCAGCTTGTGCGGCCTTTGCCATTGGGTCCGATGTCTTTGCAGCGTAAGCATCCTGGAAGATATCGTCCCAGCTACCCCATCTACCACGTAGAGGTTTCCAACCAAGTTGGCTATCGCTTACAGTGCGCCACTTCTCCTCTGTAAACTGTATCCAGTCGTCAAGCAGCCGAGCGTAGGCCGCAATCTGTTGGCGTAGCCGCTCTTCCTCTTCCGATGGACGTTGTGGGAAACTTTGCGGCAAACCATCGGTCTGAGGAAAGCCGAGTTGCGGCTGGCCTGCATACTGACCAGAGAATATATTTTGCTGGGATGTGTTGCCATTGAAGTAGCCAGCGTTAAGTCCTGGTAACATACCTGTATTTGCCAGCGTTGCGAAATCGGGGGCAACTTGACCGTTAGGCATACTCAACAAAGGGACTTCGGTTCCTGCCGCAATCTCACCAATCACATGAATGCCGCTCGCCCCCAATCCAGGATGCATAAGAGTCGTACCATCTTGTAATAGAAGACCTTCCGAGAGTGATGGCAAGCCACCGATAACGATCTCTTCATGACCAACGGCATCGAGAATGCGCCATGCGAGGCGAGGGTGTTTGACGGCCCACCAGACGCGACGTGAAATGAAGGTAGAGGCAAACGTGAAATTCACGACAAGCCAGACCACACCACGCACGGCTAACCAGTTGAGAAGCCCAACAATAATGATTGAGTACCAGGCGTCTGGCTGGCCTACCTCCTCAATGAAGGTCAATACGGCGGCTACGGTCAGGCTGGGGTCACGTAGAGGGTTGATAAAATCTACGATACGCCAGAACCATGTCCTTCGGCCTTTCTTCTCTTCCAATGTATTGTACTCCTCTCAATGCTACCACTGGCTGCAAACAGAGCTGCAAAGTAGCTCTGTCCCGTTGGCAAATCTTAGCACGCTACTTCCCTGGTCTGCAAGTTATAGGGAATTATGGGTAGTGTTACAGTTTATTTTCTCTTTATTTCTCTCTGAGTAGAACGATTTGGCTCAGGTACTATGACGCAAATGGGACCTTCGTACTGTAGTATTATTATATCCGTAGACATAATTGTGACGAAGTACATTCATTCAAACGTGTCAAGTAGTGGAAAAATCTCTCAGCATCGATTGAGGGCATTTCAACGTTCTATCATGTGTGAACGTTTATTACGTTGCATAACAAGAAGCCATGCTAATGAAGACAGATATTTCGGGAGTGGGACATGACAGGGGCAAGTCCTGTCATGTCAATAGCTGACGAAGAGGAGGGTACTAGAAATTGTGCCTCGTTGTATGGTAACATATTCTATGGTGCCTGTTTGTCTTAGTGCCTACGTATCTCACAATACGTGATGTTGTGTGTTCTCGTGTCAAACCAGTTTCAGACCGTACCATGCGTTTCTTTGCGGGAGCGATGTTGCACCTGTGTAGGTTCCCACGAAATTCACGGTCTAGGGCGTAGAACAGGATACACCTGTTAGAAAGGATATATTCATGCCAACGCGCATGACGATAAGCACATCACCTCCACAGTTGATACATGCTCAACGACTAATTATTGCCTCCAATCGTGGCCCCGTCGAATTCCAATTGAGTCAGGACAAAACGCTCAAGCCTCGACGTGGTGCGGGTGGAATGGTTACTGCATTAATCGACGCAGGCAACCGCATGGAGGTAACATGGGTCGCTATGACCATGACTGAGGGAGACCGTATAGCAGGAAAAGAGGCGCAACACAATGGAGGTATTCTTCGCTCGCCCATACGCGGTCAGAAGATGGATCTCCGTTACGTCGCCATTCCTAAGAGCGCATATCGCAAATACTACGAGAAAATCAGCAACGAGTTACTCTGGTTTTTACAACATTACCTTTACGACCCCACCCAGGATTCAGCTTCAGCAGATCAGCTACAAGACGCCTGGACAAATGGCTATCGCGTGGCTAATCAAGCTATCGCCGACGAGGTAAACGCCGAAATTGAGCGTGACCCTTCTGCTACTCCTGTTGTTATGCTTCATGATTATCAACTGTACCTGGCATCAGCGATGATTCGTAAGGTTCATCCCAGGATCGTCATGCAGCAATTTATTCACATTCCCTGGCCTGATGTACGCTGCTGGCAGTTCTTGCCCAGCAATATCGCACACGATATCTATACTGGTCTGATTGGCAACAATATTATTGGCTTCCAGACGGACCGTGACGCTCGCAACTTCCTGGAAGGTGCCAGAACGTTGCTCGACGATGCCAAGGTCGATTTCGAGGAGGGCACCGTCTGCTGGCAAGGTCGTTGTACCTACGCTCGCGCCTATCCCATCTCAATCTCTGTGACGGAGGAACGTCGTGTTGCCACCAGCGTCGCAGGCAAACGCGCTGGTGAGAAGATTAAACTCTTGTTGAGCGAACACACAATCATGCGTGTGGATCGCATCGAACCGACAAAAAACATTCTGCGTGGCTTTCAGGCATATGACAAAATGCTCGAAGAGCATCCAGAATTGCACGGGAAGGTAACATTCCTGGCATTTCTTGTACCATCACGCCAATCATTGCCCATCTATCGACGCTATAGTGCCGATGTGATGGATGCGATACACACAATCAACCAGAAATATGGGACCGAAGAGTGGACACCCATTCATGATTTCTGCGATAATGATCGCACTCGCGCACTTGCTGCAATGCAGTATTACGATGTTCTGCTGGTCAATCCAATTATCGACGGTATGAATCTGGTCGCCAAAGAGGGACCAGTGGTCAACCAGCGCGACGGTGTGCTGGTACTCTCGCGCACAGCAGGCGCGTTCCAACAACTTGCGAAGGGATCAATTCCCACGTCCCCAACCGATGTAAACGAGACGGCGCAGGCCCTCTATAAAGCTGTTACGCTTTCCAAAGAGGAGCGCCATGTAAAAGCGACCCTGGCATGCCAGGCGGTAGAGCGCAGTGATCTCAATACATGGTTGACGAAGCAGATTAACGACATCAACGAACTCATGGATTATTCAGGTGCTGCATCTCCCGTTTCTATAACAGCACGTAGCGACAATGAGATAGTCGCCAGCGTGAGCTAGTAGACACAATAACACGTTATGAGACCGCTTTACTATATAAAGCGGTTTCATAACGTGTTATTGCTGTATTACATCTTTCGTTATCTCTTGCAGAAGCTGTGCCATACCTTCTACACCATCGACAATCATATCGGCATGAGCGAGTAACTCTGGCAACGTATCATGATGACGCACAACGATAGAAAGCGTGGCACAGTCCTCTACCCGCAGCCGCTCCGCCTCTAATACGGCGTCAAGGTCGGTACGATCATCGCCCGCGAAGACGAGACCGCGCAACCCAAAGCGTTGCGCGTAGTTGCGTAGTGCCTGTCCCTTGTTGACCGCTAGCGGCGCCAACACCTCGACAACCATCTTGCCTTCACCCAACCGCATCCCCACTTGTCGCGCTGGCTCTGTTAACAGAGCCAGCAGTTGCTCGCGCGTCTGCTCAGGGTTGGCTGCACTCCGATAATGTAGCGTGCCGCCAACGGTTTTCCGTTGCACTATCACTCCTGGCAGGCTGTCTAAATGCTGCTGTACAAGGTCGAGTAGTTGTTTGCCTGGCTCGACATAACGCATGGCCTCTGGTAGAATTTGTACCGGATGCGTCGTTGGCAGGCCAGCACTCCATTCCAGGCCGTGAGTGCCAATATACGTCACGTTATCGACGTTGACAATACGTGCTCCATCACGAAGCGCACGACCAGTCATAATCGCAACGTGTACATGTTTTCGCAGTTGTTCGAGCATAGCGGCGACGCCAGGATAAAGATAAGCGTCCTGTGGTGTGGGGGCGATAGGACTCAGAGTGCCATCAATATCAAAAACAAGGCCAAGCGGCCTATGTGGAAGGACCGAAGAAAGGGTTTGTGCTGTCATCAGGTAAGTTTTTCTCCCTCTATACGTGTTACCCTTTCATTGTCCTGTATGTGTCAACGTTCCCTTTGCGTAGGGGTTTGAGGTCTCCGCCCTTTAGTCTCCGCCCTTTAGGGAGAACAGGGAGACCGCAAGGGTCTCCCCTACATATAGGGACCCGTGAACATGTAGGGGAGACCCTTGCGGTCAATACGGTTCAAATAAGGAGAACATCCGCAGAAATACTGCGGAAAAGCAGAGCAGGAGCATCCGAAAAACAGATGCATACACGCTCAAACCCACATTTCAATGTTGGGCTTATCCGCACTTTTTGTGTGGGCACTCTTCTTATTTGAACCGTATTGACCCTTGCGGTCTCCCGTTTGCTTACCAGCTCATTTCATTCGTTCTACTAACAAGAAAAGCGTTCACAAAGAGGGAATATATGGCGATTGAACACAGTATTTGGGGCATGATTAGCATACGCCCCTGTTCTGGCTATGAATTGAAGGCAGAGTTCGAGAAGGGGGCAGCAACTCTGCTGTCGGCATCGAGTTTTGGCAGCATCTATCCGCATCTCAAACGCTTGGAACAGGACGGATTGATCGAGGCACAGGAAGAGGACAGCAAAGGGCGACACAAGAAGGTCTATGACTTGACCGCGAAAGGCTGGCAAGAGCTGGCACGCTGGCTTGACCAGTCGTCAGAGTATCCCATCCCAATGCATGACGAACTACTGCTCAAAATGCTGTTCTGGGGTTCGGCGAGCAAAGAGCGTACAACGTTGATCGAGCAGCTACAGGCACGCCGCGAAGAGTCGCTCGACGTGCTAGACTACATAGCAGCACAACAGAGCAATGGTCGCGAGTTTGTCGATGAGTATACAGCACTGGTATTCTCATTTATGCAGATGCGCCTCGAAAGCGAACTTAACTGGATTGTAGAAGCGACAAAACAACTTGAAGGGCCTGCGCTCCTAGCACTCCAGGACCCACAATGGTTATCTGTTGTGCAAAAAGCCCGGCGCAAGAAGGCAATGGAATCATAATATCGTCCTGATTGTCTTCTCGATTGGGAAGACAATCAGGACGATATTGGCTATGTCATTACAGCGATTCGCGGAACTTGTTGGCGATGGGCAGACGACGGTCACGTCCGAAGGCACGCGGCGTAATTCGCACGCCAACGGGTGCTTGCCGACGCTTGTACTCGTTGATATCGACGAGCCGTATCACGCGCTCGATAGTGGCACGTTCAAAGCCCATTGCGAGCATCTCCTCGAAACTGCGATCATCCTCGACATAGGCTTTCAGGATGGGATCAAGCACATCGTATGGTGGCAGGCTATCGACATCCTTCTGGCCTGGTCGTAGCTCAGCAGAGGGTGGCTTGTCGATAATCTCCTGTGGAATAACAGGCTTGCCGTCAACACTATTGCGATACCGACAGAGTTCATACACCAATGTTTTCAGAACGTCTTTCAGGACTGAGAAGCCACCCGCCATATCGCCGTAGAGTGTGCTATAGCCAACCGCCATCTCGGATTTATTGCCGGTGGTCAAAACCAGTGGACCGAGTTTGTTAGATATCGTCATCATGATATTGCCGCGAATGCGTGCTTGCAGGTTCTCCGCTGCCATACCTGGGTCGTCATCACCTAGAGCGGGCCGCATCATTTTGAGCGAGGCGCGGAACGTCTCTTCGATAGGAATAGTGATATATTGCATGCCGAGATTTTCCGCCAGCTTCTTCGCGTCGGTCTTGCTGCCCTCGGACGAATAGCCAGAGGGCATCAGGATGCCCAGCACGTTCTCGGCACCGAGGGCGTCAACAGCTATCGCGGCGGTCAACGCGGAGTCGATGCCACCGGAGAGGCCAAGCACCACTTTCTTGAAGCCCGTTTTTCGTACATAATCACCCGTTCCCAACACCAGAGCCGCGTAGATTTCTTGCAAACGAGGCAATTTGGCCTCGATACGTTGCGGTGCCCCTAATAGAGCGTGTGTATTGATAGTAGGCGACGAGAGCGGGCGCTCATCAACGGTGATGATGGGAACCGTATCCTGCATGTCCTCAAGACGCAACTTGCGGCGGCGTGGGTCGTGCAGGCGCGAACGGAAGACCGAGGCCGTATCGAGATCGACGATCAGCATGTCTTCCTCGAACTGCTTGCCACGTGCGATGAGTATCCCCTGTTCGTCGAAGACCATGCTATCACCATCGAAGACCAGCTCATCCTGTCCACCAACCATATTCAGGTAGGCCACAATCACGCCGTTGTCGGCTGCACGGGTCGAAATCATCTCCTCGCGCACGGTACTCTTGCCTGCGTTATAGGGCGAGCCGTTGATGTTCAAAATGACCTCAGCACCCGCGAAGGCTTGTCGCGTCATAGGACCAGTAGGATACCAGATATCTTCACAGATGTTGATGCCGACATGCACGCTATGAATGAGGAAGAGAGGTGCCTTCAATCCCACCTGAAAATAGCGATTCTCATCGAATACGCTATAGTTGGGTAGAAAATGCTTGTGATAGACACCAGCAAGTTTGCCTTCGGAAATTACGGCGGCAGCGTTGTAGATATCATGGTCGCGATCCACAAAACCGACAACAGTAGTGAGACCTGATAGCTCACCGCTTGCCGCCACGATTTTGTCTAACGCGTGCAAATTAGCATCCACAAAGCCAGGTTTGAGCAACAGGTCTTCGGGTGGGTAGCCCGTAAGTGCTAGCTCTGGCATACATACGATATGTGCTCCTGCTGCATGGGCCTGTTGCATCGAAGTGAGTATCTTCTGGGTATTCCCTGACAAATCGCCGACGGTAACATTGATTTGAGCAAGTGCCACACGTAACGGGGAAATATTCATTGTCCAGTCTATCCTTTCAAGCATTGCCGGGGTCAAGGAGACAGTCGTCCTACTCCTTATCCATCTTGCCAACGAACTTCGTTCTAGCTTCGCTCAGGCAAGATGAAAGGAGGCTTGCAAGGTGCGAGGTGTCCCCGCCACTCCTCTCCCTTCCTTGCCGCCGCAGGCGGCGAAAAGAACATTGCACCAATCCAGACCCTTGACGAAACTCGCGGAACGCACTACCTTATCAGGCAGAGATATGTATATCTATTACAACACGAAGGAAACATTCCTCATGGAGATACGAGCCTTTTTGACCCTTGACCTGACGTTTATTGTCGTGATCTATTTTGGATTTCTCTTGTTTATCCATCCCCCCAGAAGCGTCATTCTGCCCTCTCTGCTTGGTGGCCTTGTGCTGGGTCTAATTAATATCGTCGTAGATATTGTAGCGCATTTCACGGGTATATGGCAGTATACAATAAGTGGCCTGACCTTCTACGTCCCATTGCCCTTCTACATCTCGCCTATCCTCTTCTATGGTAGCGTCGTCTACCTGCTCATCTGGCGGTTCTGGAGTGGGCGCAGTCACTGGTTCGCGCTACTCTTGCTCTTCGGCATTCCCGTTTTCGGCATCCTGCGCGACCTCTGGGGTGGCCTCCTGGTTTTCTCACCCTACAATCCGCACTGGTCCAGTCCACTCTCGATACTACTGGATATCGCGATGTGGGCAGTTATGTTCTACATGGGTTTCTTCATTTTTAGAAGGTTAGCACCTACGCGCGATGAGGTGGTAGCACATGAGGTGCCGAAAGAACAAGCGGTTCCTTCAAGGTAATTATAACCATATCGGCTACCCCTTTTCAAAAGGGCAAACGTCGTCTAAGATGAAGCAAGGAGGCTTTAGTTCTATGAAGCAGAACAAATATGATGATTCCGCATTCTTCGCTAACTATAGTCAGATGGCTCGTTCAATCGGCGGACTGGATGCTGCCGGGGAATGGCCCGCCTTCCGCACGTTGCTTCCCAAGTTACGCGATAAAAACGTGCTTGATCTTGGCTGCGGCTTCGGCTGGCACTGCCGATATGCACGCGAACAGCAGGCACGGTCAGTGGTGGGAGTAGACCTCTCAGAGAAGATGATTGCACGCGCCAGAGAGAACACCAACGATTCTGCCATCGAATATCATCAGCTTGCGATTGAAGACATCGACTTTCTCGCAGAGGAGTTCGACGTGGTAATAAGTTCACTTGCACTTCATTATGTCGAGTGTTTCGACATCGTGTGTCGGAAAGTGCATCACTGCCTTGTATCGGAGGGCATCTTCGTTCTCTCGGTCGAACACCCGGTCTTCACCGCGCTCGCTGCACAGGACTGGTATTACGGTCAGCATGGTGAACGATTACATTGGCCTGTTGACCAGTACCAGGATGAAGGTTCGCGTCAGGCCCGATTTTTGGGTCATGATGTTGTCAAATATCATCGTACCGTCGCCACCCATCTAAATGCGCTCATTGACGCTGGTTTCACCATTAGCAAGCTCTCCGAGCCTCAACCCACACAAGAAATGCTGGACAAGCATCCCGAAATGCGGGACGAAACGCGCCGCCCTATGTTTCTCTTGATTGCTGCGACCAAGAATGGGAAATAGATTTGCTGGAGAGAAAGAAAAAATGGTATGAGTAAGCATGTCTCTTTTCAGGGTGGCACTCTTGTCCTTTATGATGTGGAGACGCACCCGCCTGCGCCGTTCAAGCTTGTGAAAGAGCGATGGCGCTGCGAGGGCTACCATTATAGTGCCATTCAATCGTATTTGCAGGATGAGGCGATACAGGACAGCGTGCCGCGCTGGAAGCCGCTCAACCTGACCTCGCAGGAGCAACGCGAACCGCACGACTATCAGACCGAAGCCCTTGCTGCATGGGACGAGGCGGGACAGTGCGGGAGTATTGTGCTGCCAACGGGTGCAGGCAAAACGTTTGTGGCGATCCAGGCGATTCAGCGTGTAAATCGCTCGACGGTTGTGGTTGCGCCGACAATCGACCTGTTGCACCAGTGGTACGCTCGCTTAGCCAATGCCTTTGCGTGCGAGGTTGGGGTGTATTATGGTAGCGAAAAGAAGGTGCTACCACTCACTGTTACCACCTACCATTCGGCGGGCGACCTGATAGCCGAGTATGGCAATTCCTTCAAACTGATTATCTTCGATGAAGTACATCACCTGCCCGCACCGAACTGGGGCGAGGCCGCGCTGATGGCACCTGCTCCCCTGCGGCTTGGTTTGACCGCGACCTATCCAGAGGAACACGAGCAGACGAATGGGCGATGGCGTGTCGATACCCTTGTTGGCCCGATTGTCTATACGAAGCGCATCGAGGACCTTGTAGGGCAACAACTGGCACAGTATCGTACCGAGCGTATACGCGTCAATCTCTCGGCGGAGGAACGGAGACGCTACGACGCTGACCATGCTACCTATATCGAGTTCGTGCGCTCACGGCAGCTACGCCGCTACGGTCCCGGCTGGTTGATGGAGTTGATGCGCCTCTCGACGATTGAGCCGCAGGCACGTCGCGCCTTCCTAGCACGTCAACGCCTGCTACGTCTTTTAGCAAGCTGTGAAGGGAAGTTCGCAACCCTCGACGCTCTACTACGTGAATATCACAACGAGCATGTCCTTATCTTCACAGAGCAGAATAACATCGTGTACGACATCGCCACACGCTACCTCATTCCTGCCATTACGCACGAAACTCACGCGGCTGAACGCAAGGCGATTGTGGACGGCTTTCAGACTGGCACATACCATGCCATCGTGACATCACGCGTCTTGAACGAGGGTATCGACCTGCCCGACGCTAAGGTCGCGATTGTGCTGGGTGGAACGGCTGGGGCACGCGAATACATACAACGGCTAGGGCGCGTGTTACGCAAGGTCGAGAACAAAGAGGCGGTGCTGTTCGAGGTGATCGCACGCAAGACGCTCGACGAGGGCAGATCACAGCGTCGCCGTCGTCAGAGAAAGATTGATTAATTTATGCTGACCGCAGAACTGGTGAGGTCGCGCATACGACAACGCGGCACGGAGCTAACCATCGAGATGCTCGACATTCACGACGCGCATTGGCTACAAAGCGCAAATGAACTGCTCACACTATTACAGCAACACCTAGGTCATTCACAGGCAGCACTGGACAAGGCACTCGAAGCCTATGAGGGCGAACGTATCGACTATTTTACCGTGCGTGGACTGGCAAAGGTACTTACCGACGCCGCGACCTTCACACCTCCTGCGACAACCATTGCTCCCCTCCAACTACGTGAACGCCTCTTTACCTATGGACCCGTTTTCGCGACGCCACAAATTTTCGCGCGTTCCACACGACAAGAGGTGATAGAGCGTGTCGCATACGAATCAGGCATCACACCACAACATATTGAGTCGAGCCTATTCGCTGATAAGCCATCTGCTTTGATATTAAGCGATATAGGACCACAATGGACGCCGGAAGGTCTGCTTACACGCTACAACCTTGAGTTGGCACGCGGCGTACTGTACTGGGCAAGCCAGATGCAGATCGAGGCGCACAGCAACTATAAGGACCTATGGAAGTTCTTGAAGTTTTTTAAACTCATGTTCTGGGTAAGCTCACAACAGGATGGTTATGTTGTCGATCTGGATGGTCCTATCTCGCCCTTCGTCAGCGCGACCATGCGCTATGGGAGACAGTTCGCGGCCTTCCTGCCCGCGCTCCTCTTATGTGAACGCTGGCAGATGAGGGCAGATGTACGCTCGCCACTCACACAAAAAATGACGACCTATCGCCTTGACCACACCTCGTCGCTACCCACGCACTTCAAGCAGAGTGGGCAGTTCGATAGCCGCTTAGAGGCCGATTTCGCGCACGAGTTCGAGGAGAAATTCGGCGGCAAGCGCGGCAAGTGGCTACTCACACGCGAAGACGAGGTACTCGTGCTGGGCGATACCGTGATGATTCCCGACTTCGCCGTAACCCACAAAGACACAGGCCAACGAATATTGATAGAGTTAGTTGGCTTCTGGCACCCTGATTATTTAAGACGGAAAGTTGAGAAGGTGAGAGCAGCACAATGTCAAAACCTGCTGCTCCTCGTTTATGAAGGTGTCAATTTGAGTAGTGAGGCTCTACGGGATGTGCCAAGCGAAGTATTGTATTTTAAGAATAAGCCTGTGTTGAAAGATGTGATAGCGGCGGTAGAGGCGATGGCGAGAAGAGCGTTGGGAGCATGACAGGACTTGCCCCTGTCTGCCACCCACCAAGCCAATTCATGGATTTGTTGGACTCGGCCCTTGCGGTTTCCCTGCTCTGCACATCCACCGAATGTTAAACCTCGCCTTCGGGGTCCTCTATCGTCTCCGGCACACCTGCATTCCGATAGAGAGAACTCACCGAAACATGTATACCAAGGCTTGTAAGCTCTATCTCATCGCCAGGGCCATAAAATTGGTAGTTTGTCCATCCCTGTGCCGTGCGACGGTATACCTCGACGGCTTGATACCTAGTAGTAACAATTATATACTCTTGCAAAGTAGGACAGGAGCGATACAAAATGAACTTTCTGCCTCGATCATACGCCTCTGTAGAGTCCGAAAGCACCTCGATAACAACACGAGGCGATAGCACCTCTGTTTTGTCGCGTGTTGGTCGATCTCGCTCATCGCACGATACTGAAGCAACAGGATAGGTGTAACGACTCTCGGAGACGCGCGTAGCAGCATCTGAATTGTACACATAACAAGCACTACCTTTTGCAGTAAGTGCGCTCTCAAGAATGCTACCGGCATTGAGTCCAATACGCGAGTGAGCAAGACTTCCTCCCGACATTGCATAAACGTAGCCATCAATATACTCATACTTAATGTCATGACTCGTTCGTTCTAGCTCACGCCACTCATCGACGGTCATACGTTGTGGTTTTCTGTTTGCAACCATGATTAAAGCTCCATGTAACACATCCATAATTTCGTAGGGACCACGTTTACGGCGTCCGAGGCGCAATTCATTGCGCGAAATCCTTGTCAACAATGTCTGCGAGACGTATTATAACCTATCTCGCGTGATAAATCACGCCTTCGGACGCGATAAATCTGGTCCCTACGAAATTTTGTTATATAACATCATTCTCTTCATCATCGAGAAATGGTCCAACAGGGTTATCGGACCGCATGAAACCATACTCAACGAGTTTTGCCCGAACTTCCTCATAATTTTGTGCAGTGAAATTACGAATACCAAGAAGTTCAGTTTTGTGAAGGGCTAAGAGTTGACCAACCGAGCTAATATTACTACGTCTCAAGCAGTTATAGGGACGTACAGCAAGGTCCAATCGTTCGATAGGTGCATCGTCACCCTCTGTCCAAAGCGTCGATTTAGTTGACATTGGAAGTTTCCCTTTCTGCTATTGCTGCTACCCATCCAGCGCATCCTTCAATGGCACCAGTCGTTTTTGCAGCGCATAGATCGCCGCCTGCGTTCTATCCACCAAGTGCAGTTTAGAGAGGATATTCGAGACGTGCGTTTTGACGGTCTGCTCACCGATGGAAAGCTCGACGGCTATTTCGTGGTTGGAGCGACCACGAGCGATGAGGATCAATACGTCGCGTTCACGTGGAGTAAGTTCGTCCAGAGGCGATTGTTGTTGCATTTCGCGCAGAACTTTGGCGGCTACCATTGGATGCAATGTACTTTCGCTCCGTGCAGCGGCTCGCACGGCGGCGATAAGTTCGTGTGGACTGCTATCCTTGAGCAGGTAAGAGAGGGCACCAGCCTTGATGACACCGAAAATCTGGTCGTCTTCGTAGTATGAGGTCAGGATGATGATTTGCGTGACCGGAGTGATGCGCTTAATTTCGCGTACCGCTGTCATGCCATCCATCTTAGGCATAAGCAGGTCGAGCAGGATCACATTGGGGAGCAGACTACTGGCGAGGGCTACCGCCTGCTCACCATCACCACACTCGCCAACGACGTTGATGTCCGGCTGTTGCTCTAACAGGAAGCGTAGCCCTTGTCGCACAACGGCGTGGTCATCGACAATCAAAATACGTATCATGCATATACCTCTCGTGGTAGACAAACAGAGAGTCGTGTGCCCTGACAGAGTTCGCTGTGCAATAGGAACGTGCCTTGTAGCTCCTCCACGCGCTCTTGCATCAGGCGCAGGCCAAGCCCATGCTGGACATCCAACGTCTTAGGATGAAAACCTTTGCCGTTGTCCGTGATGGTTAAGGCTACATCATGCAGTTGTGGTTCCAATGTCAGCGTAATCATCGTCGCGTTGGCATGACGGGCTGCGTTCGTTACCGCCTCCTGCGCGATGCGGAGCAGGGTATGCTCTATTCTGGGACTGAGTTGAACGGCGGTGATATGTGTTGTCACGGTGATGCCGAGGCGTGTGTGATATGCTTTTGCCAGTTCCTCTAACGACTCTGCAAGCCCTAACTGTTCGAGTTGCGACGGGCGCAGTTCGAGTAGTAAGGCACGCATCTCGCGTATCATGTTGGTGCTTGTCTGCTCCAGCGTAACCACCTGCTTATGAACGGGCGAGTCTGTGGGAATAGCTGTTTGTAGGCCACCTGCGAGCATTCTGAGCGAGAAAAGGTCCTGCGAAATGGCGTCGTGAAGTTCACGCGAGATGCGCGAACGCTCGGCAAGACGTGCGTTCGACTCTGCCAGTTCTTTTTGTTTCGCCATGCTCAGTGCGAGTTGCTCGGCCATACGGTTGAATTGATACTCCATCTGTCCCACCTCGTCTTTGCCCTTCACAGGCACACGTTGGTCGTAGTGCCCATCGGCAAACAGTGTTGTAGCGGTGGCGAGGCTACGTAGGCGGCGTACAAGACCAAATGTCGTCACCATACCGAAGACGGCTCCGATAGGAGTCACTACCAGGAGTAAGAGGATACTGCTGCCGATAAACGAGACGATGAAAGCAAGTATCGCGCGTTTATCCATTGGCGGCAAAGGGGTCTGTATATAGACAGCACCAACCAGTTCGTGCCGACTATTCCAGACTGGCTCGACGGCATAAGCAACATTATTACTTGTCAACGAAATATCTGTATTGCTGTTCGCATTGCCCTTTAGACTATTTTCCTCGATGAACGAGACTCTGGTTGGTAATACTTGAGCAACAGGTATACCAACGGGGTAACGTTTCGGGTACGAGGTCGCGAAGATACGTCTATCAGGAGTGATGAGCAGCGCGAAGGTATACGCCTGTGACGCATCCTGCCTATCATTAAGATAGGGCACAACCACTGCGTTATCACTGGTAATGCTCTCCCCAGGTGTCACGGTCACACCTCGGTCGCCAAGAGAAATGCCAACGTTTGCACTCAGCGTTCCATCTTTGACCTTCGCGGATGTAGTTTGCGCGTACTGCTGCGCCGTCTGATTGAGCTTCGACACAATACCATTACCACTTTTCAGTACATACAGCGCGACAAACGCAAACAACGCCAGTTCCAACACAAGAACCGCGACAACCGTCACCATCACGTATGAAATTGTCATGCGAGCCTGTAAGCCCGACCAGCGAAGCGGTTTTTGCATGATGGAAATATGCTCCTGAAAATCAATAAATGTCTTAAGATATCTATAGCAACGGGCGACCACAAGGGATCGCCCCTACTATATTTTCGTGCGTGTAACATAACATCGTGTATGGTAGGGAAGCCCTTGTGGTACCGTTGATTTATAAACAATGTTGCTCAAAAATCCAATCCCTATTATCATGCGCCTACGTGTGGTGTTACACCCTCTGGTGTTGCCACAATCTCTTCGTTCGTCCTGGTGCCCGTATTCTTTTTTCCGCGTTGCGACAGCAAAAAGGCGAGCAGGCCATAAATTGGAATGAGACCAATCAGCCAGCCCAGCCAGAGCGGAATAGCGGGCGGTGCAGTGGCGGTGATGGGCACCTCGGCCACATTGGTACCAGAGGAGCCAGTGACAGTGATGCGTAACGTCCAATTTCCTTGCACGGTGATCTCCGCCGTGCCCTGTACGCCGTTATGCACGTTGGCGTCGGAACTAAGACTCGCACGAACGGGCGTTGCATGGATACCATACGCAGGAACCGAGAACACATCATAGGTTAGCGGGCCATTGATACCCTGCTGTGGAGCGATAGAGAAGGGCAGAGCATAGCCAGCATTAGCCGGGTCTTTATAGAGATTGACGGTGAGCGGATAAGGCCCTGCGTTCACATGCACGACACGCGCAGGTGTGCTACCATGTGTAGTGGCCGCAACCGAGAAGCCAAGCTCTATCAGCACAACCAGCAATGCGATGATGCCAACAAGCAGCAACAGGCGTTGTAAGAGTCTAGGCATGGCTTTTTCTCCCCCTCACCTCTCAAGTGCCTGTAGAGACGCACCTACATTTCGTCCAAACCACGTACCAATGGTTGTGGCAACAAGTCCAAAGAACAATGAAAACACGATATTCCCAACACCAAACAATTCAATGATATACAGCGAATAGATGGGGTAGATCGCGGGCATCGGAATGGTCACAATCAACGCGATGAGAATATAGGCTATTGTGATGGTCCGTGCCGACCAGTTACGGCGTCGCGCTTGCCAGGTCACAACATCAATCAGGATTGCGACGATTAACGGTGCCAGGAACCATTCTAAGGCGACAATCGAGGTGACAGGACGCCCATGTCGATATGTCAAACGCTCAAGTGAGAGCAGGTAGTCGGTGGCAGGCTGGACTGCTAGTGCCATAATACCAGCGAAGAGAAGGTAGAAACCGACAACAGCTGTTGCCGCCCAACGCCACGGCACGATATGCACCACTGCGACAAGCGTAGTTGTCACCATCACCCCTGCGAGCAATGGGAAAAGGCTTACCTCTGTAAAACCAAGATTCACAAAGTTGCGTACTTCAATAGAATCGAACAGCAACAGCGTGAAAATGCTCATCATGACCGCGAAGGCCAGCACCACACCGAGATTAGCCCAGCGTGCAGCCTTTTTGTCGCCTCTGCTCCTGGCAACATTCGCGGCAGAGGCCAGCATATAGACGGCACCGAAGCCGACGGTAGCCATGCCGAAACCGAACATAATATGGAATGGTGCCCAGATCGCCACGTCGATACCATAGAGCGCGTGCCAGTAGCTATCAAGCGGAAAGGCAATCGCAGCATTGAGAGCGGCAAAGCCAACGATGTACGCCCCTATCGGTCCATAAAAGATGTCGGAAAAGTTGGTGCTGCTACGCGCTACGACAGAGTTATGCCGCGCCCACATACTCTCGATAACAATGGCAGCCAATCCTGCCAGCCCGCTCAACGTGACGCCGCTCAGCATCATGATGTGCGGTGGAATCAGCGTTCTATCGCGTCCAATATACTGGTGCCACTGAATATCCCAGCTTGTGCCTAGCAGAAATATGAGTGCGCCAAACATCGCTGTATAGCCAAGCGCAAGGCGTAGCGTCTGCACCGATTGCAACGAACGCACAAGCGAGACAGGCTGGCTCAAAGAGCCTGTGCTATTGAGTGCTTTTGCCATGGAAGAAAATCCTTCTTGCGTAAAAGGTCACTGTACCAATTTAATTGCTTGCTAAATTTGAAGACCACACTTGTAGGGGCCATTATTCATAACGCCCTCGTCCCCATTGACCACGTTTCCCGGCTATCGGGTACGTCCCTCAATCCTTGCTACCATTGTGTCTCGGCGCTAGGGCGTTATGAATAATGGCCCCCACGAATCTACACCTTATATACGCCGTTCTTTCCAGCAAGTTGAAGGATTGCTTCACGAAGAGAAGAAACGGCTAATCCGTGACATCGCGCCGAACGGTCACGATACATGATACAACGAGGAAGACGACTACGTAAACCAGCAGCACGAGCCAGACATGGACATCGGACAGGGTTCCGGGGTCGCTGCCGAAGAGGACGTGCTTCTGATTCTGGATGAGCGTACCCACATTGTTCGTGATGAAGTAGTCGGGTATCGCATTCACGAAGTCGTGCAACTGGCCCGTCATACTCTGCGTAACGAGGTATATAATCCGTGTCAGAATTGGCTCGATAAAGAACCAGACCAGCGCACCAACGATACCTGCGACGGTGGAGCGGCCAATCGCGCCGAATGTCAACGCCACTATCGCAAACACAAACCACGTGAGCATCATGTAGAACAGGTACAGCAACGCGTGCCCGAACCATGCCGAGGTGAAGAAGGTGTAGGTGGGCGCGATGCCTGTTACTACGTTGAAGATCAGACCAACTCCTATGCCAACCACAGCCAGTACCAGCACACTCATTACAATACACACGCTAATGGCAAGAATTTTCGCGAAGAGGAACTGTAAGCGCGTGGGGCCACGTGTGAACATCAGGCGCACCGTGCCTAAACCATACTCACCGCCGACGATGGTGCCCATCAGTATCATTGGTAACACCGCAAGAAAATCGAACAGGATGGTACCTACATTATCTAATGATCCAGGGAGCAGCATATTTTCGGAGTCGCGCACAACGCGGCTATGTTTCGCCTGCTCCAACTGGGCCGATGTCAATGGTTGCTTAGCACAAAACTCACTTTGTATATTGGGGGCACAAATTGGCGGCTGAAACGACGATGTGGGCCTGTTGGCATCGCTCCACGCGAAGAGGCCAAACAGGAAGAAGATGCCGACCATGAATAGCAAGCCAAAGCCAAGCAGAGCCTTCGACATAAAGCGACGCCGTATCTTGTACAGTTCCATAGCGGTCAGGCGCAGTAGTACGCTTCCATAATCCTGCCGCCCCATCATCACCGATGGGGTACGTGTGGCACGGGCACCGTTCAATTCAGGTAATGTTTGTGGTATCGTAGCCATGTATATAATCTCGCTTTCTCGATGAATTTTATTTGGTAACGGGCAATTTTGTTTCGTAACGGGCGATCTTGTGGTCGCCCGTCTATTTACTTGGTCGCCCATTGTAGTACACATAGTCGCATTGATTTGTTAATAGCAATTATCACGCTCCCACAAAGGCACCCATGCCGCGATGCGTGCCTTCGGGCGCGGCAGTCAATTCCAAGAAGATTTCTTCAAGGCTTGCCTGGGATGGATGCATCTCTGCAATGAAGAGATTGCGCTGTGCCAGCAGAGCGGTGATCTCTGACGAACGTGCCACAGGCGCATCTATGCGTAGCACTGGCTTATTCGGCTCCGAGCTATCAATGCTCACAGCTTTCAACCACGTCGCGATACCTTCTCTGGCTTTTTGCAGCGTGAGCATCGCCGCCTGTGTCTCATCGGGCGTATTGAGCCGCACGACAAGTTGCTCCCCCTGTCGCAAGAGTTCTTGCACATTGCCCTGTCTGAGCAAGCGGCCTTTTTGCAGAATGGCGACACGGTTACAAATCTGTTGTATCTCATACAGAATATGGCTGGACACGAAGACGGTTTTGCCGAGCGCGGCAAGGCGCTGAATGAGCTGGCGAATCTCATGCACGCCCGCTGGATCGAGGCCATTAGTGGGTTCATCGAGCAACACAAGTTCGGGGTCCGTGAGCAGAGCGGCACCAATGCCGAGACGCTGTTTCATACCTAGCGAATATTTGCGAAAGGCATCGTTGGACTGGCTCCGTAGATCAATAATATCCAGCACCTCGTCGATACGCTGCTGGCTCGCCTTACCCAGTTTCATGCCTGAACCTGCCGCTACTGAGCGCAGGTTGTCGATACCCGACAGGTAAGGATAAAAAACCGGTGTCTCGATAATCGCACCCAAACGCGGCAGAATTTCCTGCATATGCGAACTATTGTCCATGCCGAAGATCGAGATGTGGCCGGATGTAGGGCGAATCAAGCCGAGCAACATGCGAATAGTGGTGGTCTTGCCCGACCCATTGGGACCGAGAAAACCGAACACATCGCCACGCATAACCTCAAGTTCCAAATTGTTGACCGCCACAAGGCTGCCAAACGTTTTGGTCAATTCCTTTGTGTGAATAACGCTCTCTGTATCAGTCATAGAGATGACTCCTGTTCATTTGGATAGTGTTGTGTAGGGACCGATTTATCGCGTCCTCTCGGTGGTTGATTGCTACGAGGACGCGATAAATCGGTCCCTACGAAAATCTATTGCGTATCGGTTTACGAGAAAAGTGTAACATGGCAACGAGTAATTGCCATCACACATGAGGTTGATTGCGTCTCATACTTTTGTATGGGGTAGAAATACAAAATACGGTACGTCACCAGTCGGCGACGTACCGTATTTTGTATAGAGTATTCAAGAGAGGCGGTAGGCTATGCTGGCATCGAGAGCTTGCAGCACATGCACGATATCTTCACATACCTCGACGAGTATCTGTGGTGCCCAATCTTCGGGACGTGGCATGTCCGGCTCGTGCATCTCGCCTGTCTCAGGGTCGAAGCCGTCAATACGTAGGTCAGAGGGATGCATACCAAAGGGATAAGACTCTTCACGGACAAGACCCTCCATGCCGAGCGGATGCCAGATGGGAAGTTCCACGCGCTGTTGCAGGCTCAGCGCGTCCGGTTGCAAACGATTTTCATGCAAGACCATACTTACGGCAGGCCGCGTCTCGATGGTACGCTGGCTGTTTTCGCTTGCTTTGAACTTAATCATCTGCATTAATGAGAGCAATTTTTCCTCATTGGGCAACGTACCATTAAGTGCCAGCGAGTAGGAGAGATCGAGAACCAGAGGCGGAATCTCGGCGGTATGCAGGTGTGGGCAGTCGTCACGCGCAACTTCATGAAAGAAATTGCAAATGCCAAGGGGACCTTCCAACGAAATCACCGTATCGAGTGCACCCCACGTATACGAGATAGTGCAGGCACTACGCTGGTCCGAAGTCTCGCAATCCCCTATATGACAGGTACAGGCAAATTCACGTTCGAGTGTGCGCGTATTGCTCCAATATTCGGGATGTGCCGACAGTCCGTTGGCCCTCGCCGCCTTCAAAAACGATGCAGTCATGTCTTCAAATGCAAACAACTTCTCTACTCCTGGCCGTCCATATTGAACAGCACACAACCTTATGGCTCTCTCGTTTACGGCGTCTCTTAATATTACTTGTCAAAGATGGTTATGTCAATACAAACCTATTGACAACCTCATCATCTATACGTTACAAACGTGGTATTATGCAGTATTGCCTATCAACTTAACTCTATGTTTTCTACAGGATGGACTCAACGTTAGCTTAGGTCCATTGCTTAATCAACTTGTAAAACAACAAGAAAGAGTGTAAACGCATGGCTGATATTCGACTACAACGCATGGCAAAGGTCCTGGTACACTACTCACTCGGCATCAAGAAAGGGGATCGTTTAGCAATTCAGTCTGGCCCCATCGCCACACCGTTAATTCACGAGGTTGTGCGTGAGACGCTACGTGTAGGGGGCTATCCTGAAACATTCATCAATCTTCCGGGCATCCAGGAAATTGTCTTCAAGGAAGGGTCTGACGAGCAAATTTCGCGTGTTCCGGCCCCAATACGTATGGTTATCGAGGAGTACGAGACACAGCTACAAATCTTCTCGCAGGAGAATACAAAAGCCATGAGTGGCATCGATCCGGCACGTATGATGGTGGCGCAGAGGGCACAGAAGGAACTTGGCGCGACGTACATGAAACGCTCCGCCGAGGGGTCGCTTCGTTGGGCAATCACCATGTTCCCTACTAATGCCTACGCCCAGGATGCCGACATGTCGCTTAGCGATTTTGAAGAGTTCGTCTATCGCGCCTGCTTCCTCAACGATGAAGACCCGGTGGCACGCTGGCAGGAACTTTCGGAGCAACAAGAGCGCATGGTGCAGTGGCTCAAGGGTAAACACACCGTGCATATTCAAGGACAGGATACCGACCTGACGCTTTCTATTGCGGGTCGAAACTTCATCAATGCTGATGGCAAGAAGAATTTTCCCGACGGCGAATTCTTCACAAGTCCCATTGAAGACTCGGCAAATGGCGTTATCCGCTATAGTTTTCCAGCCTCGTTTGGTGGTCGCTCGGTGGAAGATGTACGGCTGCGCTTCGAGAACGGCGTAGTTGTCGAGGCAACGGCGGCACAGGGACAGGACTACCTCGAAAAGATGCTGAGTACCGACGAGGGGGCACGACGCCTTGGTGAGTTTGCCTTTGGCAATAACCGCAATGTAGACCGCTGCACCAAAAATATTCTCTTCGATGAGAAAATGGGTGGTACCGTGCATCTCGCGCTCGGTCGTGGGTTTCCCGATGTCGATGGCGTCAATGAATCAGCCATTCATTGGGACATGGTATGCGACCTGCGTCGGGGCAGCGAAATTCGCGTCGATGATGAACTTTTCTCTAAAGATGGAAAATTTGTCGTCTAATTTAGGGAAACCACAAGGGTCTCCCCTACATTTTGTACCATCTACATGTAGGGGAGACCCTTGCGGTTTCCCTGTTAGTGTCCCTAGATATATTAGAACAGCATAGGCTTGATTGAGAGGATGGTATAGGTCGTGATACCACCGGGGGTTGACACGTTTACCTCGTCGCCCTCTTTATGACCCATGAGTGCTTTTCCCACAGGCGACTGGTCAGAGATCAAGCCTGCTTTAGCATCGGCCTCGAATGTCTCCACCATCTTGAAGTTACGTTTCGCGCCGCTCTCCGTCTCTAGCTCTACCTGCATGCCGATACGGACCGTATGTGGTCCCTCTGTCACGTGCATGTCGGGAGCCATGATTTCAGCGACCGAGAGCAGTTGCTCCAACTGTATAATCTCGCCTTCGATCTTCGACTGCTCATGCTTGGCGTCCTCGTAAGAGCCGCTCTCGCTGATATCACCATCTTCTTTTGCCTCGTGAATATAGTCTGCGACTTCCTTACGCTTCACGTTGATTAAGTATTCCAGGCGTTCTTTCTTCTTGGCAAAGCCTTCTGGCGTCAAACGATAAATTCTGCGCTCGGACTTTGCGTCACTCTGTCCACCAATACTCATTGAAAAACTCCTCCCTGGTCGTGAGGTCGTCGATATCCTCTGCTGGCCTCTTCCAGATTGTTACTGTTCTTAACCTCATCGTCACCACGACGATGAATACTATACGCATTCCTCACGACCCTCGCCCCACATATACTAATCCATAACAGCATACGGCATCTTCTCTAGTGGCACGCTCTGTCGCATCGCCATTTTTCCTCTCGACCCTTTCTTCTCTATACCGTGCTGTACGCCGCATCTCCCCCACACCTCTACCTGTTCGCGTTTTCTACGCTACTACATTCGTGCTTTAGGTAAGCAATTTTCTGGAAAGGAAGATGAATACTTTTTCAGTATTCCCAATCAGATGTACGTTCGTATTATGTTTGCGGTTGTCTAATATCTCTCTTAATGTCAACTGAGGTGGCATATTTCCCGCATTATTGCTGATAGCGAAGCACGGGTCATACGCATGACGGGAATTATACGTTGTGAATGGTGCTACGTCAAGAGATAAACACCCTAATTTTCGATGTTTTTTTCCATTTCCCCATTTCTCTTTTCGGCACAGACGTGTATAGGCCTATTCTTCTCAACCTGCGACAAAGCGGAAAAGTTTTGTGCCACACACGGGACAGGTTCCCGTCTTCGCATTGCGTCCGTTTTTAGTGACAGTATCAATTGGATTTAGCATGATACGTTTCTGCTTGCATTTAACGCAATATGCCTCAACCTGTTCTCCAGACGCCTCTGTTGTAGTTTGCTCGCTCATATTGTCCTCTTCAGATGATTGTATCGTAGCCTCGGTTTCAGCTACCCCGTCAACAGCGGAAACATCGGATTCCGCTACTCCTGTTTCAATGCTCTCATCAGCAGGTTGTAAGTCCAGGGCAGTAGTAGCAACAGGTTGCGTGCTTTCGGACGTATGCCATTGCATAATTTGTGCTACCACCTCGTTCGGTCGCTCCTTATGCGGACGCGATTCTATATGTGATATAACCACATTCTGCGCCATGTTATTCCGATAGTAGAGGCTAGCAACGGCCTCGTTGAGACGCGAAAAGTCCGCCCCCCAGAGCAGTAGCATCGGAATACTTGTTGTCTTGAACTCTTGTAAGACGGCTAACAGTAATTGACCAGTGAGAAAGGCAATAGCGGAATGTTCCGCGCCAAATTGATGGGCTACTTTATAGGCATAGGTAAGTTCGTCATCTGTGATAGTGGACTCCTGCTGGCGACTCATCACACGGCGTAAAACAACTCGTATTGTAAGAAATGCATAGAGCAACAGACTCCAAAACGGTTGCTGTAATAGCCATATAACACCCTCGCGCAATCTCCCTTGCTTGAAAAGCAGAGAGGGAGACAGCAAGACGAGGCGTTTACATAGTTCAGGATGCGTATTAGCCAGGACAACACTATAGTTACAACTCAAGCCACTCGCAAGCACAATGGCAGGTTTTTGTACTACTTGTGTGAGAAAGCCCTGACATAATGTCGTATATGTTTCACCAGAGTAGTGCATGTCAGGACGATCAGAAAGACCCAAGCCAAGCAAGTCAGGCACATAAACCCGGTAGTGTTGTGCTAATGGTGCAATCAAAGCATGAAACTCATATGACGAGCCGCCTATTTCAGGCGCATGGAACATAACAAGAGGTGGTGCTTCAGTTGCTCCAAAAATTTTATAAGCGATATGCCCATACATCCATGAAAAGAGACGGTCTTCTCCGGGGAGAGTATTGTCAAGCGGCTGAGGTGTACGTAGTAGGTAACGCCCAATAACCAGGAATGCTCCGATAACACTCAAGATGAGAAAGCGTACAAAAGTAAAGAGTAATGAGTCTATCCTACGCATAAAAGCGTTCTCTCCTTATGCATTTAGAACAAAAGTCTAAGGTAGTATAACATGGTTACTTCCATAGAATGCTATACGTTATGGAAACTAAATGTATGAATGTAAAAATTGCAAAAATAGATAGATTTTGCGTTTGAATATATAAGTAGTACAAACCTTATTCTGTAAAGAATAGAAAACATAGCGACAAAATGCGTCTTGCACGGGAGCTACAATGCGTATCATTTACACTCTAGACGAGATGATCGAGACTGCACGCGGTTGGCTTGCGGCAGGGTCGGTTGGTTTTGTGCCAACAACGGGGGATCTTCATGCAAGTCATATGGCACTTGTGAAAGCTGCACAAGAGGAGTGCGAAATTTGCATTGTCAGTATATTTGTCAATCCATTACAGTTTGCCTCTGTTGAGGAACTTGCACACATTCCACGTCCGCTTGAGCGCGACCTTCAATTGCTCAAAGACGTACAAGTTGATGTGGTGTTTGTTCCGCGTGCTGAAGATATCTATCCACCTACATTCTCTACTTATATAACGCCCATCATCACAAAAACGGAACACATTGATCAGGAAAAGACGTTTCAAAATACACCAATCTATACCTACGGCTTCGCCACGATCCTGACAAAACTCTTTCAGATCGTCCGCCCCGATGTCGCGTACTTTCGGCAGGGAGCCACACCAGAGGTCGCGATTGTGCAGAAACTCGTGCAGGATTTGAATATCGACGTAAGTCTACGTATTCTCCCCAAAGATGACATACTAGCCTAGCAATTTCAGGTAAACGGTTCTATAATGAGGGTGAACAGAGAGGGTCTCGGGATACCTGAAAGAAAGGCCATGCATAGAGCGTTCTATACGCAACGACAAATTCAACACGAAGGGGTGCTAACATGTCTGGTATCGTTGTTTCACTCGTCCTCATCGCAATCATCGGCTACCTGTGGGGGTCAATTCCTTCCGGTTATTGGATGGGCAAGCTATTACGCGGAAAAGATTTTGACATTCGTGAGTATGGTAGCAAGAAGACGGGTGCTACGAATGTTCGCCGTACCCTCGGTAATGGACCTGCTATCGTAGTCATTATCGTTGACTTATCTAAAGGTATCGGTCCTGCACTACTTGCGCGTTATGTTCCTCTATTCAACGGTGCTGGCTGGGGTATTGCGGTCGCAGGTATGACGGCATTGCTAGGGCATTGCTATCCCATATTTATCGGCTTCCGAGGTGGTCGCGGCGTCTTGACGGGCGCGGGTGCGACACTTGTGATCTCGCCACTTATCTTTTTAATCGCAGCAATAACGGCGATAGGTACAATAGCCATCTGGCGTTATGTCTCGCTTGGCTCCATTGTAGGGGCCTTTACCATTATTATCTGTGGAATTATTTTCCGCGCCCTCGGTTGGGTCAGTATACCAGAGATGCTCTTTCTCATTATCGGTCCCGCATTCGTGGTGCTGCTGCACTACGACAATATCGCGCGTCTGCTGGCTGGCAAAGAACGCAAGCTGGGGCAAAAAGAGGCTGTTCCTGATAATTCCGCCACCACATCACACGCATAGTGGTACAATATTGCCATGCGTATCACCTCACTACAAACACAAACAACTGACAAAGAGCGGATCAGCATCTTTGTCGATAACCACTTTCTACTGGGTGCCAATGCCTTGATTGTGCTGCAATTGGGCCTCAAGGTGGGGCAAATACTCACAGCAGAGCAGCTTGTGCAGTTGCGGAGCGAAGAGGCACTACAGCAGGCCGTTGATCGCGCCCTGAACTTTCTCTCGTTTCGTCCACGTAGCCGCGAAGAGGTGCGCCGTTATCTCAAAAAGAAAGAGACGCCACCGGAACTTATCGACACGGTACTCGAACGCTTGGATAAGCTTGATTTCGTCAATGACCGTGCCTTTGCCTCGTTCTGGATTGAGTCACGCGAGCATTTCAATCCGCGTGGCTCCAATGTCCTCAAAAACGAATTACGCATGAAAGGTGTTGACCGCGAGGTTGTAGACGAGCTAGTCAGCGATGACAAGGACGAGGAACGTGCCCTGATTGCAGGCCGTAAAAAGGCCGCTTCGCTTGTACGTCTGCCCAACATGGATTACAAAGTATTTCGCACACGTCTCGGCTCCTTCCTACAGAGGCGCGGCTTCGGCTTCAGCGTCACAACTCATACCGTCAAAGCGTTGTGGGAAGAACTGAAAGAGGATGTAGCGGACGAAGATATGTAGGAGGATACACATGGTTGCACTATCTATCATGATTGAGGGGCAAGATGGCTTGACATGGCCGCGTTGGAAACGCCTCGTCTCTGAAGTTGAGTCACTCGGCTTCGCGGGGCTTTTTCGCTCAGACCATTTCACGAATCCGAAACTGCCCGATGAAGCGTCGTTGGAAATGATTGTCTCGCTCACATATCTTGCGGACCACACACAGCGTATCCACTTCGGGCCACTGGTCGCGCCTATTTCATTTCGCAATCCCCCGCTGCTGGCACGTCAGGCGGCGGCACTCGACGACTTGAGCAATGGGCTTATCTTGTTACAATCCAACTTTTTCAGCACCTCTGGAACAGTGGCGAAAATCTGCCAACGGAATTCATACTCCCCTTTAGTTGGGTAGATAACGGCTCGAATGCCAATAATGCGAACGGCAAGACGAAGCTCGTTATAGTCTGGTTGATAGGTAGGGTCAGTGAGTTGGGGCTTGACGCTTTCTGCCCACTTTTCAAACCTCATGAGTTCTGCTTCTAGTGCTTCGTCTTCTTCGTTATCGTCTGATAGGTTAAACAGAAGTGCTTGCGCTTGCTGCTTCCTTCTCTCTAATTCGTTCATCTGTTGAGCAAGATCAGCAATGGTATCATCGTCCGTTGCATGTGCTGCTAAGGCATACAGATTTTTTAGAGATGTTTTAACCCCATCAATAGTACTTTGGATATCCTCTTGCGAGATGATGGGTTCTGGTTTCTTCCGAAGTTCAGCAACTCGTTCACGTACCCATGTTGGGTGACGTAACACATCTTTGATTGCATCATGCACATCATGGTCAAAATCATGCACACCAATAGTCACACGATGACGACTAATACCTGGGGTAGTGGTCATGTATTGCTCACACCCGTACCTCGCTCCATTGCCGTTTTTTCTTCCTGCTTCACTTGGATGGTTTACGCTCATTTTACGGCCACAGATACCACAAAAAATGTGTCCACATCTGAGCAATCCAATTTCTGCTCGGTCTTTCTTGTTGTTACGAAGCGAGTCCTCTTTATTAATTTCAAGTTGACGTTGCGCTGCATCGAATTGTTCTTTTGTGAGAATTGCAGGGGCATCGGGTAAGCGTATCCATTCTTCACGAGGACGTGAAACCATGCCTAGCTTACCACTCTTCTCACTCTTTACGCCCTTAAATCGGTTTGCCCATACTTCGCCGCAATAGATTGGATTGATGAGGATAGCATATAGACTGCCTTTCTGCCAATGCGGTTCGCCTTTTAGGGCTTTCTTTGGTGGGGGAATATGCAAGTCATTGAGGGTGCGACAAATGTTATGAATACTACTTCCTTCTAGGAAGAGGTCAAAAATGAAAAGGACAACGGTATATTCACTCCACTCCTTACCATTTTCATCGACAAACATAATGGTGGTGTTGAACTGGTAGCCGCCTTTGACTTCCTTATCAGTGTTAATGAAGACATAGCCATAAGCGGCTTTTGGATGTGCGTTTGGTGCGCCCCCAATTGCCAATCTATCAGAACGTCCTCGTTGCATTCTCATTTTACTTTGTTCAACTTCGATTTCCACGAACATACTTCTCAGGCTTAAAATTGCCTTGGACATGGCATCATCCCCAAATTTCTCTTTGATGGTTTCGAGACGAACACCATACTTTTGTAGCATGTCATAGATTACCAGAACTTCAACTTGCCTACGACTGATAGCGCGAATTTCGGTAACTACTAAGACATCAAACTCTTTGCGCTTTGCTGCGTCCAGCATTTTGATTAACTTCTCCCGTTCGGTATAGGCAACGGTAACGGAGCTAATGGCCTCTTTAAATTCAAGAGTAGGTTCGTAGATGTAGCCTTCTTTTTCGCCATACTCACGAACGGCTTTAGCTGCTGACTCAATAGTAGTGGAATTGGCAAGGCTAATATCGGATTCGCGGATATAGCCAGCCATGCGTTCTTTTCTCTTTGGCATCATATACTCCCATGAGGCGAGGAGTACACTTGAGTTTTGTGGCATTGTCTAACTCCAATGCTATGACAGAGTTAGACAGGAAGTAACCCATAGTGTTATACTATGAGTAATCGACTGCAAGCTAACTCTTGTCAGACGGGAGAGTGTGTTATCTGTTGCAAGCAGTAACACACTCGCTTTGTTTGTCTCTCAAGTATACCCTATATAACTAAAAACTTCCAGATTACACACTACGAAACTACTAGGTTGTTGCGATTTCTTCAATTTGAACTGTGATTTGTGTTTCTAACCACTCGTTGCGAGGCGGCTGTTTGTCAAACAATGCTTGCATCCAGCCTGTAATAAATCCTACGTTCCATCTCCCTGAATGTGCAACACTTATCATTGAGCCAATAAGCAACTCATAAATCTGTATGTCACTCAACTGCTTGCTTTTATGTTCTTTTTCGTAAGTGAGTTGTCCATGAGCCAAGCCTTGTGTAAATGCTTCGTCTGCCATTTTGACAAACGAGTTGCCAATAATGCGAACACAATATCTTTCTGGGGGCATTGCAAAATCCTTTCTAGTGACTAATTGACCATTCGTAGGTAGATCCTGTATTAATCAGCATTGGCTCGTTGAGCGTTCCCTCAATCGTTAAGAGAATGTTCTTGCCAAGATTGGTAGTGAGAAGATGCATTGCAACAATGCGCTTGCCTGAAACGTTTGTGGGAATTTGGAAGACATGCACTTTATTGTTGACAATCTCAATGACCGTCACCTTGTTTCCGTCCATAAATGAAACGAGATGAGAAATACCCCCATGTCCTACATTGACATCAAGATGGTCGGTTGGGTATTGTCCGTAAGTCATGTGATTGTTGAAGTTCACCCATGCAGGATAGCCAAATGCATCTACTGGGAGAAACAACAGAAGCGAGATCAACACCGTGATAAGCATCGTGGTGATAAATCCCTTGCCTTGATGTGGTTTGGGCTGCGTGGCAAGTGGCGTTGTCGTTTTGTCATTAATTGGTCTATGACGCAACACACTTCTAGGGGATGGCAATACCGCATCATCGTGTACTAATGTCACCTCTTCTAAACGGCTTGCGCGTGGGGGAATGCTGGACTTCATTGAAATCTCTCCTCGAACACTAACTCCTTCGTTTTTGATAATTTGCAGGGAAAACGCAATGGAACGCTCTGCTACTTCGTTCATATCAGCATCTTCCCTTCGTAAGTTCGTAATGCTTCCTCTACGGTCAATAATCCCTGCATTACATAGTCGTCAAGCGTTTGTATGGCTGTCAGGTCTTTTCGACAAGAACAGTCAGGATTAATGGATAGGTCACAAAAGGGTTTGTTGTCTGTATGTTCTTTTTGCTCTATTGGAATGACAACAGCAAAATTGTCTCCGTGTAACATGTGCTTCTCCTTGACAAAGGAGCTTCCGTAATGAGGTGAATACTACGGAAGCCTTACTACTACCTAGTTGGGTTTATTCGATTGTACTGGCCTCGATATCGCAAGTATCGGGGTCAGTTTGTTTCACTCCTTTCACTCAAAACAAGCCTCTCAACAAGAATACACATTGGAACACACGTTTGTCAAGTGCTGGCAAGCTAATCGCATAATTTAACAGTTATTGACGTATTTTTACTACAGGGTTATAATCTAAGAAAAAGGCGGTGATGTCTTGGAAGATGAGCTTTTATCCTTAGAGGAAGTTCGGGACATCCTAAAAGTCCATATAGAGACAATTAGAACATGGGTGCGTCAAAAGAAACTCCCTGCAATTAAAATATCCCCTCGTGATTATAGAGTAAGAAGGTCTGCGCTGAATAAATTCCTTACTGAACGCGAAACAACTGAGAATAGCGAGGAATAAGTCATGTCATATAGCAAGCTTGGTACTGATCCAGAAGGAAAAGTACGCTCAAGGAGGGGAGTATGACATCTATACTTGGTAAGGATAGTATTACCAATATTCCTGTAGGAATAGACAAAGGGGATCGTAGAGAAGGACTGTATATCATTGGTTCTTCTGGAACTGGGAAAAGTACCCTACTTTCCAATCTTATTCAACAAGATATCAAAGATAATACAGGTCTTTGCCTTTTAGATGCTCATGGCGATTTAATTCAACGAACCATAGAAATAATGCCTCCTGATAGGTATGAGGATGTTATTTTACTTGATATATCCAATCCTACTTATGCGTTCGGAGTTAATCTATTTCAGTGCAACAATATAACTGATATGGAAGAAGTCGAGAATACTATCAGTCAGGTCATGCATCTGCTAGATAAAGTGTATTCTATTTCGTCTCTTACTCCCATGATGAATCAATATTTTCTAAATCTCACCCAGACGCTTCTGTATAATCAACCCTCGTCATTCTTAGATATCCCTCGCTTACTGGGCGATCTGCCCAAAGATAAGAACTATCGAGCTACGCTTGCGGCCAACGTGCCAAACATTCAGACAAGGCGGTTCTGGGCTTCGTTTACCGAGAATAGACATCACTGGCGAACCATTGAATCTATATCTGCGATTGAGAATAAGTTAGATGATTTCTTTCGTCCAGTGTTAAAAACAATCTTTGGTCAAGAGCTAACTACGATTAATATGCGTGAAATTATGGACGATCCTGCTGGGAAGATTGTATTGGTTAAGATGAACGCTCGGTGGGAGAGTATTACAAAGCTTGTAGGCTCGGTTATTGTGGGACAAATATTAGATGCAGCGTATTCTCGAAGTGATATACCAGTAAAGAAACGCAGACACTTCTCACTCTATGCAGATGAGTTTCAATGGTTCGCGTCTCAGGACTTTGCAACGCTGTTTTCTGAAGCTCGAAAATATGGCATTGGGTTGACGATTGCACACCAAACATTAGAACAAGTTGATCCCCATATTATCGCAACGTGTAAACAGGCTAAAAGCATTGTGTCATTTCGGGTCAGTGGGGAAAATGCACAAAGTTTAGCATCACAATTTGATAGCACACCTCCTATACCAACAGAAACCAGACGTGAAGCAATTCTTGTACCAAAACAAAACGTGATTGACCATATACTTAATCATGGACATCCTGATCCTCGTGTGTCAAAATTCGTTACGGAATACTTGCAATTCTTAAAAAAGAATATTATTGACGAACGGGTTTCGGGAGGCTATGACGATGGAACACGTACATTAGTATATAGCACTGGCAACAGTAGTGACGCATATACCTATACGCTCAGTCGTGCAAAAAATTCATACGATAAATTAAATAATCTTATGTATAGTAGGATGTTTCCTCGAAGCCAATGGCCTGAAATAAATATGCGCGAAAAATTAGAGGAAGAATTTTCAGAAATACTTGGCTATTCTAACTATTACCACACGCAAGTCAAACCTGATTCACCGCAAGCGCAACAGGCACAAGAAGCGTATGAAAAAGCACGAAAGGAACAGAATAAAACAGCAAAAGACGCGTCAGAACTTGCATGGGACATGCTAACAGTAGATAAAATTCTCGGAAAGCAATACAGAAATGATACAAGCATAGACGAAGCAATGAAGCAAAAAGAACGTGAGTTCTGGCGGTTTACTGATTTCACTCTAGCGTTTTTTGATCTGCTTGTTGCACTAGAAGAACAACCAATTATGACCGAGAGTGGTCGGTATGAAGAAAAACCAGTTATGCAACGAACCTATGCAGATCGACAAGGCGAAATAGCAAATATGCTCACACGCCTGCCAAGTATGCACTCTTATGTGCGTGTAGCAGGAGAAGAACATGCTATTGAGATAACCCATACGCAATCAGACAATATAAAACGCGCTCCTATTGCGAATATCATAAAAACTATCACCGAGTGGAACGAAGAAGATGGCTATATTAGAAAACGCTCTGAGGTTGAAGCTGAAATTGACGCACGACAAAATGATGACGATCCGCCTCAGCCTCCTTCGCCTGGTGGTTCGTCAAATGAACCTTCTGATAATGGAGCAACAAAACAACCAGGTAAACCAGTACCCACTCCTCGTAGACGCCAGATTAATTCATAAGCGAGACAGCTATTGCAAACTATTCGCAAAAGTGAAGATGCAATCCTGCGGTCATTAGCCATTTTTCCGTATATGCTTGGCAAACAAGTAACAAGATTGCTGTATAGTGACGGTTCCCATCGTTCAGTTTTGGAGATTATGAAAAAACTGTTTGATGAGGGATATGTTGAGCGTAAACCATTACCTTCTCAGATACAAAAAGGCTCGGTTCCCTATGTGTATTTTCTCTCTGCTCATGGGCGTCATTATCTCGAAAGTTTAGAGTATGACTTCTCCATGTGGCGGCTTCCTTCAGAGATGAAACTAGTGCAATCCTCGCATTTATGGCATTGCCTGGCCGTCAACGATTTTCTGATTGCTGGCATAAATACAGCACATAGCAATCCTCATGTGAAACTGATAGAGACACAACATGATTTATTAATGAAGTATCTGGAACTGCCAGCACAACCGGATGGTTGGCAACTCTTTCACCTTAAAGGGAGTGAAGAAGCTGCGGTATGGTTAGAACTGGATCGGGGAACTGAGAAAATAAAGGTATGGAAGAAAAAAGTAGAAACATTGCTTACCTATATTCATAGTGGCTACGAGAACGATTTTCATACACCTGTTGTTACGGTTGCCGTTGTCGTGCCGTATAGTATTCCGAATAGAGAACACAGGTGTAGGGAATTGCGTTTGTGGACACAGCAGGTATTAACCGCGACAAAGCAGGAATATGAATATGATGTGTTCCGGTTTATATCGCTGCCTGAAGATATGCAAGCAGACACGTTGTATCTGGCTCCCTGTTGGGAAAGACCGTTTAGTGAAGAGAAATATCCGTTGTTAGAGATAGAAAGCTAAGACTATTCCTGTATCTCACTAAAATACCGCCTAAACTGAGTCGGTAATTCTGAGGGATCAGGTGCTTTTGCTTCAACATCAGCAAGTCTGAATGTTTTTTGCTCGGTGTTTTCTGCTGCTCCTGGGTCATATTCTACACCAACTGCTCTTGCTATATTTTGCAGTATTCCCCCTTCTTCTGCTGTGAGTACTAAATCAGTGCCTCTCGCTGCTTGCTCATTTCGTGCATCATAAAGGAAAAGTGCTTTCTTTGTTAATGGTAAATCATCATAGATAAGAGAACCATACGCGGTAAAAACATTTGCTACGGTGTCGTGCCATATATCAGGAGATGCTACACGCAAATCTATAAGTAAATTATAGACGTTTGTTTCTATGGAATTATATCGTGCTTTCTCCTCATTGCTGTCTTTATAGTGTGAAATTGCTTGCTGTTCAACAAGCGAGGTAATAATATTTCCTAAATCTTCGGTGCTTCCCGTTTCTGGTGGTGATATAACGTCCTGTGGTGCTGGTTTTGGTTGTCCTTCTGGCATACAAACTATCAGTAGTTAAGCAACTTTCCTGCTGCTTGTCAATGTAAAAATAAGGTAAGCGGTTTTTATTTTCTTTGGAGTCCTTTACCAATGAGTCCACCAATTCCCATGAGGATAATCAGTGCAAAAAATTCTTGCTCTGCGAATACTTTATAGAGGTAATCGCTTGGGGGCAGCAAGTGCTCTAATAAAGAAACATACAGGATTGCAAAGATAAAACCAACTCCTACTGCAAACATAACAGGATAATTTTTTGCTATCCGTCCTACAATTGCTCCGCTAATCAGATAGGCAATCCATACATAAATTGAGGTAGACCCATACAGACCTGGAGAGAGAAATGGAGGATAGATCGGTATATGAAGATAATAGACGAAATACTGAGGAATAATATTCGTTAGTATCTGAAGTACAAAAAGACATCCTAACCCGACTAATATTACCTGTGCATCTCTTTCAAAGTTTTTTAAGAGATACTTATTTACTTGTTGGCGAGAGGTTTGTTTATGAATGGTTTTCATATTTTCATAGTAGCATACTTTGGTTTCTCATTAAATTATAGCAATTCTAATCAATTGAATAAACATAAAAGACACTGTGCCGGATGAAAAAACACGTCAATTAGATTGACAGCAGTGAATGATAGAGCAACAATACCAATACCGATAATAGCATAGATAATGGTTTGTCTTGCTGCTCCTAATTTTTCCTGTTCTCCTCCTGAAGTCATCCATTTAAATCCTCCCATCATGAGATATGCAAGTGCCATAAGGATTGCAATAAGAAATAGGATGGCTAATCCTGATGCAAAAATACTCTTTCCTGTACTTGCTAAACCACCTGTAGGAACTCCTGATGGAGCTGCTATTGGTTGACTCATCCCAGGCAATGTTAAGGCTATGTATTTCATATATTATTCAATATTAGTATTACAGTATCTAATATAAAATGCAATATTTATATATTTATGTAATTTTTGCGCGTAATAATATATAATAGAATCTTATAGTTTTGACAAGTAAATTAATATTTGCTATACTACGATGCTTTTCGAGCTAATAATATATTTATTTATATTTCACTCAAAAGCAGTACATTAACATACCTACGAAATACACATTTCCCTTTGTCGTATGTGAGCCTGCGAGCAGATAGTTTTTATCTTCTGGCAGGCTCACGATGTTTGGTGAAAGACAAACCTAGTTTTGGTTTGATAACCATACATCCACAATACGGCAAGTGAGCTGTATGGTATCCCCCAATGTCAAGACACAAAATGCCTGTAAGTAAGAGAGAACTCAACAATTCATGGTTGCATGGTTTCAGTGGTTGTAATAGACAGCAGCAGGAGTCAAATAACCCAATGATTGGT